>Ga0208189_1000059_pt1 | contig 69442 bp, 69 predicted proteins | sample June2015DPH_10_5_FD_184702 | JGI IMG/M metagenome (GOLD analysis project Ga0208189, IMG submission 184702) | Peatland microbial communities from SPRUCE experiment site at the Marcell Experimental Forest, Minnesota, USA - June2015DPH_10_40... | ecosystem: Environmental > Terrestrial > Soil >... | reverse complement strand
AATCTTCGTGAAAGCTGTATGCGGGAAATCTGCATGTACAGTTTGAGCGGCGGACGGAGGCTAGCGCGTCAGCGCGCCTCCTCCGACCCGACACCGATGAATCATTCGAACAAAGACAGAAGACCGTCGGCGGAGAGTGAGGAGGAAAGGCCGCTGATCAAGGAGAACGCTGGTCAACCTAACACGTACCCGACTCAGAGCGGGAAGGGCGTGTCCCAAGGGCTGGCGAGCGTGGTGCAGCGATGCTAGCTGCCATTCTAGCGGGTGCAAGACCCGCCCGTGGAACTTGCCCAGTTGCCACGGTAGCAATATCCGGCGGCGAAACGGGAGACCAATTCACCGGAAGCCCGGAAGTAAAAGCCCCCGTTGGCCGAGCAGAAATGCTTGGTCGGATCCGCCTGGGGGGCAAACAACTCGACAGGTCGTAACGCAAGTGAACCGTAGTTAAGCTCCGAAATAGCCCCCCACGGGAAGCGGATTGTGGGAAATGATGGAAGTGCCGAGTCGCTCACGCTTTGACGAAGGCCAACGTCGACGGCGAAGGAACTGGGTACATGCAGCCGTTGAACTTCCCGGAGTCGTAGAAGGCGACATGTCGAGACAGAATGGTCAGCGAAAGCACGGAACCACTCCCGGGTCGCCTAGGCGCACCCGCACAGCGAAGGCATCGCATATAAACCGCCCTGCGGCGAAACTGCGTTGTGCCCGAGAGTGGGACGGATGTGGCCGAATAAGTGTTGATGGACTGGGACAACATAACCCAGACCGGAGCGAGGGCCACTGGGATAGAAGAGGGAACTCTTCGCTTGGTGGTGCGTCGTTAGCCCCTCCTTCCCGACTCTGAGCGGGAGTTCACGGAGTAGGCCCGATGCACGAAGGACAGAGGCGAAGCAAGCGGACCGCTGAGCATGCCGGGTGCAGGCTTAACCAGCGGGACGTGCGCGAAGGCGCTGTCTGACAGGCCAGCCTTTCAGCCGTACTGGGGAAAACCCACCGTACGGAATGATAGGGGGGACGGTGGAAACGTCGGCATCATTCGAAGCCCGCTACGCGCCACTGTCCTACCCGACCGGAAAGCAGCAAGGGAGAATAAGGAGATGAAGTTCACCGCCTTGCTCCACCATCTGACTATCGATCTGCTGCGGGAAAGCTTTTACTCACTCAAGAGGAAAGCCGCACCCGGAGTGGACGGGGTGACATGGCAGGAGTATGAAAACGGAATTGAAGATCGACGGATCGATCTCCACGGCCGAGTTCATCGTGGAGCATACCGTGCGCAGCCATCGCGAAGAGTGTACATAGAGAAAGAAGATGGACGGCAACGTCCACTCGGAGTCGCGGCCTTGGAAGATAAGCTCGTCCAGTACGCCGTGGCTACCATCCTCAACCAGATTTACGAGGAAGACTTTCTCGGGTTTTCGTATGGATTTCGCCCGGGGCGCAGCCAGCATCAAGCGCTGGATGCACTGTCATATGCGCTCCTGAAGAAGAAAGTGAACTACGTTCTAGACGCCGACATTCGCGGTTTTTTCGACAACCTCGATCACCGTTGGCTGATCAAGTTCGTGGAGCATCGCGTCGCCGACCCCCGCATTCTGCGACTGATCCAGAAATGGCTCAAGGCTGGAGTGATGGAGGAAGGCAAGTGGTCGGAAGTGCAGACAGGGAGTCCGCAAGGTTCGGTGATTTCACCGCTCCTCGCGAATATATACCTGCACTACAGTTTCGATCTCTGGGTGAACGTCTGGCGCAGGAAGTATGCGCAAGGCGAGGTGGTGGTCATCCGATATGCCGATGACACCATCGTGGGATTCCAGTATCAGACGGACGCAGATCACTTTCTGGAAAACTTACGGGAGCGACTGGGGAAGTTTGGGCTGGAACTCCATCCCGACAAGACGCGCCGGATTGAGTTCGGTCGGTTTGCCGAACAAAACCGGGAACGAAGAGGGGAAGGCAGACCGGAAACGTTCGACTTTCTGGGCTTCAAGCACATCAGCGGGAAGAACGGATTAGGGCGATTCATGGTGCGGCGCACGACGATCCGCAAGCGCATGCGAGCCAAGCTGCGACAGATTAAGCAGCAACTCCGTGAGCGCACACGATCCCGTGCCCCAAACCGGACAGTGGCTCCAGTCGATCGTCCAAGGCTACTTCAACTACTACGCGGTACCGGGAAACCTCAAGAGCCTGGGTGGATTCCGGGACCGGGTGCTTGCGCTTTGGTGGCGCACTCTTCGCCGCCGGAGCCAGAAACGCTCGGTGTCCTGGACGCGCACCCTAGCACTGGCTCAGCAATGGCTCCCTCAACCGCGTGCGCTCCATCCCTTTCCTGACGCTCGCTTCGCCGCCACTCATCCGAGATAAGAACCGGATGCGCTAATCAGCGCCCGTCCGGGTCTGTGCGGGGGGCAGCCGGCGACGGCTGTCCCTACCGCGATCGCCAGTTGACGAATAAGTTGCCGACGATACGGGCTCGGATGGGCTTGCCGCCGACAAGCTCTTCTCGTTTTTAATGAAGAGCGATTTTATGTGCCCAGTACGCTTCCTCGCTTGCTTTCCAGACGTTTCACGACTTTCTCGGCATTCTCCGGCATGACTCCCACTTCTTCCAGGGCTGCGCGAAAGTGCTGGAGGAACAGGTCGAAGTGCGCACCGTTCAAACCCTGATCTCTGGACCGGGCATGGGCGTCACGAATATCTTTCCCTGTATACACTCGTCCGCCGAGGAGCATGGAAATCAACATAGCCTGCCGGGACCGGAGGTGCGCCACGTCAACTCCTTCAAAGAAATGGCGCAAGTTATCATCCTGCAAGATTTTGTCGTAGAAGAGCTTTGTAGCAGCCTCGATAGTGCTACGTCCCCCGATCAGGTCATATAAGTCTTCAATCATGGTCTCCTCAGCAATAATGCGTGTAATAGGGATATTTCGCCAACTATCGCAGACGGGCAACAACATAGATGATGGCTGGGTACGCAAGCACCCCGAGAAGACCCACAGCAGCAACACTTTCCAAGCTGAGCCCAAATCACGTAGACGGTTGTGTTGGAGACCGTGCCGACTCTGCGCCCGATTAAAGTTCCGGGAGGATTGATCTCGATACTCCGCCAATCGCTGACCTTTCAAGTGCGTCGGCCATCGCTTAATGTTTACCGCTGTATCTTGGTGGATTGCGAAGCTACCGCCTGCCACTTGCCGTTTCGCTTGACCCAGGTGTCAGTGAAGCGATACTTTCCGCTTATATCCTGCCCCTTATACGTACCTTTCGTCATACTGGTTCCGGCCGCCACAGCGGTGTTGCCGTAAACGTGGACTTTCAGGTCACTCACTTCGATGGATTGGAATTTCAGATCGCCCGAGCTCAAATCTATCTTGTCTTGGGCTTTGTCGGTAACGCGGCCGCTGGGGTCGGTGTCGATGATGTCATCGGCTTCATATTGATCCACCGCGGCTGCGCCTTCCTTTATGGTCGCTTGTGCCCAGTTTTGCTCGTGTTCCTTGATCTGATCCTCGACAGTACCCTTCTTGGACGTCTTTTGGCCGGCGGCGGCGAGAGACAGCGAAAGCAAACAAAGCAATGCAATAGCTAGCACGTTCTTCATAGCTGCTCCTGTGGAGGCCGCGATCATACTCCGCGTTGCATCAGCCTGGCAACAACCGTGAGTGTAAAAGCGAGGTTTCGCCAATAATCGGCTCACTCGGATTCTTCGTCTAGGTCAGCGGACGCCAATCTGAAAGAATATTAACTTTCCGTTCATCACCGCGTCACAAAGCCTCTCTACGATTGTTAGTCATCCTCGATCCGAAGATTCTCCTATTTCGGCGGAGTTAGTCTCCGACGAAATCGTGCTCCGCGCTGAACAGCGCAGCTAGAGCGGTTTTGCAGTTATTGCCAAAGGAGCATCACCCATGAAAACACAGAACCCTTCCTGCATTCTCTCTATTATCCGGACAATGGCGGTCCGGCTGACCTTTTGCGCTCTCCTGGGAACGGCCTTCGCCCAAACCGAGTACGGAATTATCAGTGGACGTGCTGTGGACAAACAGGGCGCCGTACTGGCTGGAGCGATCGTAAAACTACAACCGGGCGAATACAGAATTGCCACCAACGAGCAAGGAGAGTTCACCATCACCGGGCTAACCCCCGGCAACTACACTCTCACAATTTCATACCTGGGATTCCTGACATTCACGCAACAGGTGAAGGTCACGGCTGGCCAGGCAAGCCACATCGAAGCTAGGTTGGATGTCTCTGGAAAGAGCGAAGAAATCACCGTGATTGGCGACCGCCCCCATGGCGAGGCCGAGGCCATCAACCGCGAGCGAGCTTCTGACGACATCCTTCAAGTCTTGCCAGCCGATGTAATCACCAGCCTCCCGAACGCGAACATCGCCGATGCCGTCGGCCGCCTGCCGAGCGTGACCTTGGAACGCGACGAGGGAGAAGGTAAGTACGTCCAGATCCGCGGAACCGAGCCGCGCTTGAACAACCTGACCATCGACGGCGTCAACGTGCCGTCGCCCGAAGCCGGAGTCCGTCAGGTGAAACTGGACACGATTCCCGCCGGTATCGTCGAGTCAGTCGAGGTCAGCAAAACCCTGTCGGCCAATCAGGACGGAGACGCCATTGGCGGATCCGTTAATATACGCACCAAAACCGCTGGCGATCTTCCGACTCTGTCCCTGGAAGGAATCGGTGGATTTACTCCCATCTTGAACACGCGCTATGTCTACCAAATGACTGGAACCGTAGGTCAGCGATTTGGCTCCAGCAAGAAATTTGGCGCCCTTTTTTCCGGAAGCTACGACTACAATGGCCGCGGCATCAACGACATCGAACCCACGCCCGATCCTAATTTCGCATCCCCTTACTACGACAGCATCGACCTCCGTGACTACAGATATAAACGCACTCGCTATGGTTTCGGCGGTTCTCTCGATTACAAACTCGGAGAAGGCTCGGGTCTTTATCTCCACTATTTTGTGTCCGACTTCAAAGACTACGGCGACAAATGGGTGTATACGCTGAACGATGGCGCAACTAGCCCTCCTGGAACCCCGAAATTCTCGACCTCATCTCGTCTGCCCGACTACGGCATCTACAATCTGGCCATCGGCGGCAAACATGTCTTCACGAAATCCTGGCTAAGCTGGGAACTCTCGGCTTCGCGCGCACGTCAAACGGCTGCAGCGGGAAATCCGGGAGCCGATTTCCAATATAACGGTCCCACAACTCTGAGTGATGGCGTTACGCCCATTTGTTCCTACGTGGGCGCGCCGAACATTCACCTGCCTCAATTCAGCCCAGCCTGCACCGCACCCGGCACACCCTTCTTCGATCCGAACCAGTGGAGCTTGCTGGACATCGATACAACCTCAGGCAATACTTCGCAGGTAAATTTGCAAGGAGCGTTTTCCTACGCCAGGAACTACCATCTCGCTTCGCATTCCTCGACCTTTGAGTTCGGTTTCAAGGTCCGGAACGCGCACAAAGGTCAGGACGCCTATTCGCCGGTTTACGACAATCCGAGCGCAGCAGCCCCGCTGATGACCCAGTTTCTAACGGGGCTCTCCGATCCCAACTACTACTTTGGCGCATATAAGATTGGTCCATTTACCAGCTTCGGCAAGATTACTGGCGATCTGAACAACTTGCTTAATCAAGGGATTTTGTCGCTCGACGAAGGCGCCACTCACCTCGGTTCCGACGCCAGCAACTACGACCTCACGGAGCGAGTCTCTGCGGCCTACGCCATGAACACGATTGAGTTTGGCCGCTTCCGCCTGCAAACCGGCCTCCGCATCGAAGCCACACAACTGGACACACGTGGCTACATCGTGACCAATGACGTAAATGGCAATTACGTCTCCACCGCTCCGGCGACAGCCAGCGCCTGGTATTGGGATCCTATGCCCAGCGTTCAGTTGCGCTACCGCATTACCGACGACTCCGACATCCGCGCGGTCTACGGCAGAGGAATTTCCCGGCCCGATCCGTACGACACAATACCCTATGTTACCCTCGATCAGTCCTCGACTCCGTACAGCGTCGGCATAGGGAACCCCAACCTCAAGCCTGAACACGCCAACAGCTATGACTTGCTCTACGAGCACTACCTGAAGCCTTTCGGCGAGATTCAGGCGGGCTTCTTTTACAAACAATTGAGCGCTCCCATCTATTACGTCGACAACCCGACTCTGAGCCCAGGAGATCCTTACTACAACCAGTACCCGGGATATCACTTGGATTACATCATCAACGGCGTCAATGCAAAGCTGTATGGGATGGAGGCCGCCTACATCCAGCATCTCGGCTTCCTTCCAGGTGGGTTGAACGGCTTCGGGGTTTCGGCGAACTTCAGCTGGACAGGCTCAAGCGCGGGTACGTTGCCGGTTCGCAATGACAATCCTGCGCTGCAGCGCCAGGCTCCGCTCACTTGGAACTTCAGTCCGACCTACGATAAAGGCCGTTTCTCGGCGCGTCTTGGGACCACTTACAACAGTAAGAGTATTTTCCAGTATCAATGGGAAAACAACACTACCGAAGACCCATCGAGCTTTGGTCCCAAAGGTCCGGCGGGCGACATCTACCTCTACTCGCACTTACAAGTGGACGCGCAAGCCAGCTACCGTGTTCAGAAGAGCCTCACTCTGCTGGTACAGGGCCTGAACCTGACCGATGAGGTATTCGGCTTCTACAATGGCAGCCCTTGGTACACGATTCAGCGCGAATACTACAAGCCGACCTATTCCTTCGGCTTGCGCTGGGAGCCTCGCCGAGAGTAACGAAGGAGAATCCACGCCAACCTGAGGTTCGCCGCGCTTTCAGGCGAACTTCAGGTTAGCTGCGTAGGATTACGCCTTCGGCCACATTTCTTAAATCACGCCGACCAGAAATGGAGCTGCTTGCAGATGCAGAACACGAACCCGCGCCGTAACCCTTCAGCCAGGATGTTGGCAGTTTTCATAGCCGTTCTCGCTTTAGGGATCACACCTGCTGGTATCTCCGCTGCATCCGCCGCGGAATTTGCGATCACCAATAAGATCTCGATCCCCGGTCAGGGTAGTTGGGACTATCTCACCGTAGATGAAGCGGCGCGGCGTTTGTACGTCTCTCACGGAACGCAAGTCGAAGTGATTGATGTGGATTCGGGGGCCATCGTTGGAAGTATCTCGAAGACGCTCGGCGTGCATGGGATTGCGATCGCACCGGAGCTTGGCCGCGGATTCGTGAGCAACGGCCAATCCTCGACGGTTACCATTTTTGATCTGAAGACTCTGAAGCCCATCGCCGAAGTTCCGACAGGACAGAAGCCCGATGCCATCATCTTCGATCCCGCCACTTCGCGAGTCTTCGCCTTCAACGGAGGCAGCAACAGCGTGACCGCCATCGATGCCGCCACCGGCAAGGTTGCCGGCACAATCGACCTCGGTGGCGGGCCGGAATACGCGGCCGCGGACGGCGACGGCTTTGTCTACAACAATCTGGAGGATGAAAGCCTCGTGCTGAAGATCGACTCCCGCAAACTCGCGGTCGACAAGCGCTGGCCGACCGCACCCTGCGCATCGCCCTCGAGCATGGCGATCGATCGCGCCAACCGCCGTCTGTTCCTCGGTTGCCGCAGCAAAGTAATGGCCGTCATGAACGCCGACACAGGCCAGGTGATAACCACGCTTCCAATTGGCGATCACGTGGATGCAACCGCCTTCGATCCGGAGACGAAGCTGATCTTCAACTCCAACGGAGAAGGAAGCATCACCGTGGTTCGCGAGGACAATCCCAACAAGTACTCCGTAGTCCAGACCGTGAAGACTTTGCCGCGAGCCAAGACCATGGCCCTCGATCCAAGAACGCACCGTCTCTTTCTTTCTACGGCAGAAGCGGGGCAGTTCGAGGTGTTGGTCGTGGGAAAGTAGCCGATACTTGAGTGCAGAGCGTAATCTTTAACCATGCTTTCACAACGCAGATACTTCGCGCAGACGTTGTCGCTTCTGTGCCTAACGGCGGCACTATTTGGGCTGACTAGTTGCACGAAGGAGTCGACCGCGCAAACATCGGTTGATCTGCAGTTCAATACGAGTGTTCCGTTTCGCTTTGTGGCCTACGGCGACACTCGCTTTCATGATCCTAAAGACACGGACGCTGCGAATCCCGCGGTGCGCGTAGCGCTGGTGCAAGCCATCGCCGAGGTTAATCCCGCATTTATTTGTTTCACCGGCGACATTGTTTACAACGGCTATGACGTGAACGATTGGAAGGTCTGGGATAGCGAGACAACCATTTGGCGTGACAAGAGAATCCCTGTCTATCCCGCGCTCGGCAATCACGACCTGCACGGAGACGAGAAAATTGCGCTGGGCAACTATTTCCAGCGCTTCCCCGATCTGAAGAACAGCCGCTACTACTCTGTGCGAGCCGCAAATACGCTTCTGCTGGTGCTCGACAGCTCTCTGGATGAAGTTTCTGGCCCGCAGGGCCAATGGCTTTCCAGCAAACTCGACAACATCCCGTCCGATGTAGACTTTGTGTTCCTTATGTTTCACCATCCGCCTTATACCAGTTCCTCGGACGGAAAGATGTTCGGTGGAGGCCACTCTGCGCGATCCACGGAGCGAGCACTGGCGAAGATGCTGGAGGATCGCCAGTCCCACACTCGTGCCCGTTTCGTGGTCTTCTCAGGACATGTGCACAACTACGAACGCCATGAACACGGTGGCGTCACTTACTTCGTCTCCGGAGGAGGAGCGGCTCACGCCTATCCTATCGAACGCGCCCCCACAGATCTTTTCCAGAGCAAGGAAGTAAACTACCACTACCTCCTCGTCGAAGTCGACCATCAGCAATTGAAGATCACGATGAATCGCATCGAGCTATCAAATGGGAAGGCTGTGTGGACGCAGCCCGATTCAGTGAAGATTGCGCTTGCAGCCCCAGCCTCCGTCAACGCGGTTGCCCACTGACCAGCGCTGGGAGACGTTAGCAGATCGCGACGTGACCGGTCCATTCGCGCCGGGCAGAGAAAGTAGACGAACGTACTGATCGGACTTGATCGCGGCCCAGCGACCCGTCTTGGACCGGCGCAATGCGGCGGGCAGGTACTTGTACCGTAACGGAAGTCGTGCCCTTTAGGTGCCTCCACTTGAGAGTCGTTCCCGCCTCATGGCTCGCCGTTCGTTCTGGCGCGCCGAAAAAGCTTGTAACCAACCTGTTCCGGCCCCGTAATAGACAGTAGAGAAGCCCATGGATCTGCTACGGCGATTTGCGCTTGGCGAGATCGATGCTTTCGAGACACTGGTCCGGCAGTTCCAGGGCGACATCTTCGCCTGGACCCTGCGCATCGTGCGCGACCCGGGCATCGCGGAGGATCTGACCGTGGAGACTCTCTGGCGCATCTACCGGGCACGCCACCAGTTCCGACCGGACGGAAACTTCTCCGCTTGGGCGCGGCGTATCTCCACCAACCTGGCGCTCGACTATCTCCGTCGCAGACGCCCGGAACAGAGTCTGCCCGCAGAACCCGCCGGATCGCCTGAGCCCGATCAGCTCCTCCAGCGCGAGACGCGGGAGAAGATCCAGCAAGCATTTCGCCGTCTGCCGGCCAAGTTGCAGGTAGCGGCGACGCTCGCGCTTGTGGAAGAACAGCCCTACGCCGAAATTGCCGATGCCTTAGGGACATCGGTTGGCGCGGTGAAGCTGCGTGTCTTCCGCGCGGTTCGCATCCTGCGCAAACAACTGAGCCACCTTGGACTCAGGTCCGAGGGAAACGTCTCGAGGGTAAGAAAATGACCAAACACGATATGACCGAACACGGAATGTCGGACGACGACCGCCAGATTCGCGACGCTCTCCAACAGTCGTTCCCCGCGGTGAACACTGAACTCCGCCGCGACCTGTGGCCGGCGGTGTTGCGCAAACTCGACACTCGCCCGGTACGCGTGCCCTGGTATGACTGGGCGCTGATTGGCCTGAGTGTCAGCGTGTTTCTGTTCTTCCCGCAACTGATCCTCGTGTTCGCATACCACTTGTAGAGGAAGGAAGAAGAGGTGAGGAGGCTTTATGAATAATCATCCGTACCTGCGCGCGTACATGGCTGGAATTGCCGTTCCGACCCCGCTTCTGCTGGTCATCCTAACCCTGTTCAGCGTCGCGCGGTTTATCTATAACGTTCCAGTCCCCGTGGAACGGGTGATTATTTTTCCCATGGCGATCGTCCCCAACCTGTTCGGAGTCTGGAACATGCTGCACCTGGCTTCGCGCTCACGCACGCACTTGCCTCTGGGGATTCACGGCGCCATTCTGCCCTTCATCCTTGCACCCGCGGGATTCCTTCTCGCTCGTTGCCTGGGTTTTCTGGAAACCACAGGCCACAGCTTCATCTATTTCGGCGGGGTGGAGATTCACTATGCCTATGCGGCGGTCGGGTTTTGCGCCGCAGTGATTGTTTATTACCTGGTCTGGAAATACCTGATCGGATTCCTCAATCGAGTCGCAGGAGTTGCAGAGTAGCGAAATAGTACGTGCAATGGAGGGAATATGACGCATGAACAGTCTGGGAGTATAGCGGTCACGCACGGGGATCGGTGGCTAACGGCGGCAGCCTCGCTGGCCGTAGGCGCGGCGTTTTTCGCCTTGTGGTTCTGGCTTCTGCCGCAGTGGCTCAGTTTCCGCGTGGAAACGGCGGGCGCAGCACGTTGGCGATGGCTCGCTGCGCTTCCGTCTGTATTGGGATTCGCGGTTGCGCTTCGCTGCGTCTGGGACTTCGGCTGGACGGGACACGGCACACCTGCCCCTGTCGCTCCGCCGCAGCGTTTGGTCGTGGTGGGTTTCTACCGCTACGTCCGCAACCCCATGTACCTGGGCTTCGCAGCGGGCTGGATCGGCCTGTGGATCGTGTTCGGACACCCTAACCCGGCGGCGATTGCCGCTGTGGCAGCCGTTGCCCTCGGCGTTCATCTGTTCGTGCTCCTTTATGAAGAGCCAACTCTTCGCAGGAAATTCGGAGCAGACTACGAACAGTACTGCCGGAACGTGCGTCGCTGGCGGCCCCGCGTGCGAGCTTGGGACAAGCCCCAATAGCGGGGGGATTGGCAAAATGCGCCCGGTGCCCCAAGTCTCGCATCCTTTGCGAGACTTGGGGATGTTCCTCCTGCTGCCGGGAGTCTCGCGAGTTATGTAAGACTGGAAAGCTCAGCAAGATCGGGAAGGGCACGAGTTCACTCGTGCCGCATCAGCGCTCAACTGGAGCGGGCTTCACAGTTCTCTGACAGAATTGTGAACGACGGCGATAACGTGGAAGAGCGGACCTTCAGCGCCGCGTAAGCGTCCCCAATCTAGGCGGGCTTCAGCCCCAGTGGTGTCGCACTCTTTGTCCAGTGCGAATCTTTCCCGCGGCCTCCTCAGCCGCTGGCTACCGCGCCATCTCAAGCTTGTCATCCCGACCGGAGCCGGAGCGCCAGCGACGGAGTAGTCGAAGGACCTGCTGCTCTGTCCCCCATCCCAGAGGCGGCGAGAAGCCAAGAGCGGGACAATGATCGCGGAATCCCACCCTTCAAAAAACAAAGGGTGGGGGCACTCGGCTTTACGCCGACTGAGCGCGGAGGCTGGGCCGCTCCCGAAAGCATTGGGGCCGCGGTTTATTTAGAACGCGTCGACTATACGGGGCATTTCGTTTCAATAGCTTAGAACGGATGCGGACCTCTTCCCGATCGCTTGCGTCTTTTCTCCCCCTACCCGCGTATGTATGAGTAGCATGAACGCGACGGCCTTCTATTTCGAGAGCTCGATGGCGCAGGAGAGCACCGAGATCGCTCGTGGACTTCGACGTCGAGATGCGGATTTGCTCGACCGGCTGATCGAGCAATACCAGCATCGCCTTCTACGCTACCTCGTGTACTTGACCGGACGCCGCGAATTGGCCGAAGACCTTTTCCAGGAAACCTGGATCCGCGTGCTCGAACGTGGGCACCAGTTCAACGACAAGTACGCATTCAGCACCTGGCTGTTCTCAGTTGCGCATAACCTGGCAATCGATCATCTGCGCCGCAAACAGCCCGCCAGCCTCGACGGTTTGTTGAATGACAATGACGAAGACGCGCCCTTCGATGTGCCTGCGACCGGCCGGGCCTCGGCTTTTGATCTGACTGTGCAGCGCGAGCAAAGCGAGCACATTGCGGCCGGCATGCAACATCTCCCGGCGGAATACCGTGAAGCGCTCGTGCTTCGATTTCAGGAGGGCATGTCTCTCGAAGAGATCGCGAGCGTGGCACGCGTGCCTTTGGGCACTGTGAAATCCAGAATCTACCGCGGTCTGAGCGCGCTCGAACCGTGGTTAAAAGGAGCGCAGCTGTGAACACAGATGCACATGAACGGGCACGGAAACTGATTGCGTTAGCCGGTCCCGAGACGCTTTCCGCCGCCGATCGGCCTTCCGACCAACGGTCGTCGAATGCGTGGTTGGCAGCGCACCTGGAAACGTGTGCCTCATGCCGCGCATTCGCCGAGAATGCCGCGCAGACGATTCATGGGTTGCGCGCGATCCCAATCGCCGCGGAGCGGAGCCTTGTCTCGACGACGCAGATCAGAGTGCGCCGCCGCGCCCTAGAATTGCGGCGCAATCGAGAACGCCTGCGGCTGGTTTCGGTCAGTTGTACAGCCGTGACCCTATGCGCGCTGCTTAGCACAGTCGTTTTGTGGCGCGGCTTTGAGTGGTTAGGCGAGCGAGCACAGTTGGCTTCATCGGTCTGGCAAGTAGGGTTCCTGGTCTTCTGCGTGATGCCAGCCCTGGTGGCGGCAATCCTGCTGCTGGCCAAGGATAGGCACCTGGCGGATCACACTGGTTCTTACCGGGGCTAATCGAGCCGGGAACAAGATTCTTGCTGGAACATTCTTGTTGAAACGAAGTACGGAGTCAGGAGATTAAGATGACATTCAGAAATCAAACTTCCACGCGATCCAAAGACGAGATCCGCATCTTTACGCCTTGGGCCTACGTCTTATTCACCCTGGTCTGCCTGACGATAACTGTGCTCTTTGTGACCGTCGTGGGCAGGGATCCGCACGCACCTCGGCTTCCGGTTCGGTGTCTGCTGGGAGTCATTGCGGGAACGTTACTCGGCTGCTACGCCGTGCTGATTGGTTACATAAACCAGGACGCGGGGCGGCGCAGCATGAGCCGCTTGCTTTGGACGCTCATTGCCATCTTTGTCCCCAACGGGTTGGGAATCGTCCTCTATTTCGTCTTGCGCAAACCGCGCACCGCCCACTGTTCGCAATGCGATGCCGAGGTCGAGCCGGGCTTCAACTTCTGCCCTCGTTGCAGCTACAAACTGAGCCCGAGCTGTCCGCGGTGCCAGCGCGTGGTCGGCGTAAACGATGTCTATTGTCCGTACTGCGGAACTTCGCTGCGCAATCAGGAGGTCCCGCAGGTCTGACCGTCGAGATGAGCGAAGGAGTATCTCAGGCGACAGTAAGAAATCGAAGGAGATAGGATATGGCTTCGACCAAAAAGGCGGCAAGAGTCGCAGGATTACTGTATTTCTTGGCGAGCCTACCCGCTCCCTTTAGCCTCCTCTATATTCCCTCCGTTTTCATGGTGATGGGAGATGCCACGGCTACAGCCAACAAGATCAGAACTACCGAGTTGCTTTTCCGTATCGGCATTGTGGCCGAACTAATCAGCGCGACCATTTTTATCTTCATGGGTTTGGCTTTCTATCATTTGCTCAAAGGGGTCAACAAGAAACATGCTTTGCTTATGTTGACATTGGTTTTAATCTCTGTCCCTATATCGTATCTTAATGAGCTTAACCGAGTTGCTGCCCTGATACTCTCAAACGGTGCTCATTTCTCGTCAGTACTGGACCAAAGTCAGCTGGATGCCCTGGTAATGGCGTTTTTCCATTTGCATGGCGATGGACTTCTTCTCGCCCAGATATTTTGGGGACTTTGGCTTTTCCCCTTCGGAGTTCTTGTATATCGATCGGGTTTCCTTCCCCGAATTCTGGGCGTCTTGCTGATACCCGCAGGTGTTGGCTATGTGGCCGCCAGTCTAACTTCCTTACTCTCTCCACCCTACGGAGATATTGTTTTCCACATTGCGGCGGTGTTGGGGGGTCTTGGGGAGGGGTCGACTATGTTCTGGCTTTTGATTAAGGGTGCAAGGGATTCCGTTAGCCGAGCCAGCATAAACTAGACCGGATTCCTGTGGCGTGGCGGAACTATCGCTGATGCCGGGAAGGGTGGTGGGGATTTTGATCCCGCACCCCTCCCCGCTGTCATCCTGAGCGAAGCCGGGTGCCCCATTTCTCGCGCTCTTTGCGAGAAGTGGGGATTCTCCTTGGCTGCCTCTTTAAGCTCCCTCCGGAGAATACTCCTCCGCACAGGCTTGAATCCGCGTAATCACGCCCGGCGTTTCTCCGCGCAGCAGATGCCAGGCTTCCTTGTACCCGTAATACTTCGAAACCTCCAGCTTCGGATAGAGCCCCACGCTCCACATCCCCCACACCGCTCCCGCAGGCGCCGTAATGCTCACCGCGAGTTCCGTGGACGCGATGCTCAAGGATAAAGGTTACAAAGACGGAGCTCTCAATAGCCGAATTGACCAGGCTGCCGTAGATCACCTAATTACTGACGAGATGGCGGCGTGGGCCTACGAGATCAGGCTCGACGCCAACGATCAGCGACATGCAGACGAGGCCGCGCCGTTGCCAAACGATGGAGATGCGAGACGGGTAATCGAGTTCGCAAAATGCTCTTGCACAGTTCCTGTATGTCTTGCCCGCTGCGTCGCGCGTGGCCGGAAGAAATAGTCAAAGCCGCCCAGGCGGAAGAAAACAATACGGGACGGCTTGCGCCGCCCCGCTAACGACCAAAAGACTAACGACCAACGACCGCCCTAGGTTCCCTCGCTCCATCCCGCTAAATACTCTTCCTGCTCGGGCGTCAGCCGATCGATCTTGATCCCCATCGATTCCAGCTTCAGCTTCGCCACGCGCTTGTCGAGCTCGTCGGGAACCTTGTAGACCTTATTCTCGAGCGACTTGTAATTCTTTACCATGTACTCCACCGATAGCGCCTGATCGGCAAAGCTCATGTCCATCACCGACGCGGGATGGCCCTCCGCCGCGGCCAGATTGATCAGCCGTCCCTCGCCCAGCAGGTTGATCTTGCGCCCGTCTTTCAAGGAGTATTCGTCCACGAACGTCCGCGTCGTCCGCTTCGACGATGACATCTTCTCCAGCGCCGGAATATCGATCTCCACGTTGAAGTGTCCGGAATTCGAAATGATCGCGCCGTCCTTCATCAACTCGAAATGCTCCCGGGTTAGCACGCTCTTGTTTCCCGTGACCGTGCAGAACACATCTCCCAGCTTCGCCGCTTCCGTCATCGACATCACGCGGAAGCCGTCCATCACCGCTTCCAGCGCCTTCGTCGGGTCCACTTCGGTGACGATCACTTCCGCCCCGGCGCCCCGCGCCCGGCTCGCCAGCCCGCGCCCGCACCAGCCGTAGCCGGCCACCACAAACTTCGATCCCGCCAACAGGAAGTTCGTCGCCCGGATAATGCCGTCGATCGTCGACTGTCCTGTGCCATAGCGGTTGTCAAACAGATGCTTGGTATCGGCGTCGTTCACGGCGACGATGGGAAACTTCAGCACGCCTTCCTTCGCCATCGCCCGCAGCCGGATCACGCCCGTCGTCGTCTCTTCCGTTCCGCCAATCACGCCTTCCAGCCCATCCATCCGCTTGGTGTGCAGAATTGTCACCAGGTCCGCGCCATCGTCCATCGTGATGTGCGGCTTGTGATCGATGGCCGCCAGAATGTGGTTGTAATACGTATCGTTATCCTCACCCTTGATCGCAAACACCGAAATGCCCTGATCGCGCACCAGGCTGGCCGAAACATCGTCCTGCGTCGAAAGCGGATTCGAAGCGCACAGCACCACGTCCGCTCCTCCGTCGCGCAAACAAATCGCCAGGTTCGCGGTCTCCGCCGTCACGTGCAGGCATGCCGATATGCGGATTCCCTTCAGCGGCTGGTTCTTGATGAATTCTTTGCGGATAATCTGCAGCACCTTCATGGACTGATTCGCCCACTCAATGCGCTTTTTGCCCAGTTCGGCCAGTTCCAGGCTTCTGATATCGGAATTAATCTGTGCTGCTGTTGACATACGCCTCCTGTGGCGCCTTCATACTAAGAATTGATGTTGGTTACCTTTGTATTAACTTGGGAGAGTACTCTGATCGCTCTGTCAGAATACACGACTCGGAAGCAAGATCAGCATACCCAAATAGTCTTTAGGGAATGAGACTTTCGGCCCATCACCCGAGTTGAACTTTGGTCAGGGCTGTCATCCTGACCAAGCGTCTTTCGCGCCGCGAAGGATCTGGGCGAGCCGCGCGAAGCGTGCGCCTTTTGCGACGCAACAATCGCGCGCTTGGCTCGCTTCTCTATTGCCCAGCTACTTGCGCACACCCGCCGGTTCCCGCACACCCGCGTCGCTCGCCAGCCTCGCCGCTTTGTCGGTCGCTTCCCACGTGAAGTCCGGATCGCTGCGTCCAAAATGTCCGTACGCCGCCGTCTTCTTGTAAATCGGACGCCGCAAATCCAGCGATTCAATAATCCCTCGCGGCGTCAACTTGAAATGTGCACGAATCAAATCCGGAAGAATCTCCGGATCCACTTTCTCCGTCCCGAATGTATCCACGCGCACGCTCACCGGATCGGCCACGCCAATGGCATAAGCGAGCTGCACTTCGCAGCGGTCCGCAAGCTTCGCGGCAACGATGTTCTTGGCAATGTGCCGCGCCATGTAAGCCGCCGACCGATCCACCTTCGTCGGATCCTTCCCGCTGAAAGCTCCTCCGCCGTGCCGTCCCATCCCACCGTAAGTGTCCACGATAATCTTGCGGCCCGTCAGCCCTGTATCTCCCATCGGCCCGCCAATCACAAATCGTCCCGTGGGATTGATGTGATAGTTCGTGTACTCATCGAGCAGATGCGCCGGAATCACCGCCTGGATCACGTGCTTCAGAATCTCCGCGCGCAATTCGTCGTTCGTCACGGTCTCCGCATGCTGCGTGGAAATCACAACTGCATCGATGCGCCGCACTTTCCCCTTCGCATCATACTCAACCGTAACCTGCGATTTTCCATCCGGACGAAGAAACGGCAGCGTCCCATTCTTCCGCACTTGCGACAACCGCATCGTCAACTTGTGCGCCAATGAAATCGGCGTCGGCATCAACTCCGCATTCTCGTCACAAGCATATCCAAACATCATTCCCTGGTCGCCGGCGCCGCCGGTATCGACGCCCATGGCGATGTCGCCGGACTGTTTGTTGATGGTGGAGATGACGGCGCAGGTGTTGCAGTCGAAGCCGTAGACGGCGTTGTCGTAACCGATGGCGCCGACGGTGCCGCGGACAACCTGCTGAAAATCGACATAGGCTTTGGTGGTGATTTCTCCGGCGATGACGACGAGGCCGGTGGCGGTGAGAGTTTCGCAGGCGACGCGGCTGACGGGATCTTCCGTGAGGCAGGAGTCGAGGATGGCATCGGAAATCTGGTCGGCGATCTTATCGGGATGGCCTTCGGTTACGGATTCGGACGTAAATAGAATGCGATTCTTTGAGGTTGCGGCCAAGATTTGTTCTCCTTAGAAAGATGCTTCGGACTTTACTTGTGGCGAGAGCCGCGGACATGGCGCGCGGTCGCAACGACGATACGAAAGAATGATCAAAAAGAAGTCCGTAAAAAGGTTACCAGACGACTCGCCAGCGCGCAATGAATTTTACGTTAACTGCTTTGTGATGAATTCAATAGAGAAATATGCGCGCCGGACAAAGCGATACGGGCGTCCAGTGGCGACGAGTTTTTTACAATCCTGTAATCATTTCGGCGAATTGACGATGTCGGGACTGCGGGCGGAAAATCGCCATGTTCCGGGTGGTGCAGGAGTGTTTGACGAATATCCATCGTCATTCCGGAAGTGCCACCGCCGCCATACGGGTGCATAGGCAGGAGAAGCTTCTCAGGGTTGAGGTGCAAGACCGAGGAAAGGGTATGCCGGAGGTAAAGCTGCGGAGCTTTGCGCGGGCGGGGAGGATTGGCGTCGGCTTCAGTGGTATGCGGGAACGATTCAGAAAGCTGGGTGGCACTTTGGAGATTCGATCGGACGGAAACGGAACTCTGGTGAGGGCGGTGCTGCCGATTGAGCCGCGCCGGGAGATGGCTGGGCAAGAAGTTAGGCGCCGACGGGCGCTAGGTGAAAGTAAGTCTTACCTTTGAGGAGCGCTGCAACCGCGGCGAAAATAGACTTAAGGTCGGCCTTGGCAAAGAGGCCTTTGACTCCGGCTTTTTGGGCCTCTTGTTCCAGTTGCTGCGAGGGGTCGATCGTGACCATCAGAATGGGCGCGCCGGGATGCTGCAGAGATAATTGCCGCGCTGCTTCCAGGCCATCCATTTCAGGCATGGCGAAATCGATTACCGTTAAGTGAGGAGCATTTTCATCCCACTTCTCGATGGCGCGGCGGCCCTCTTCGGCCTCCCCTACGACCACCCATTCGTCCTGCATTTCGAGCAGGGCGCGAAGATGCGACCGCATCATTGCGTTATCGTCGACCAAGAAAATACCTACCACGCCTCTCCTTCCGTGAGGACGAAGACTCAGCGTAGCGGACGCCGATGCTCCCAAGCCAGCGCGTCGGCCGAAGGTAAGCTATACAGCGGGAACCCTACGTAGCACGAGTATTTCGGGGCGCGGGGGTAATGCGGAGTCGCCGAAACATTCAAAAAACAACCCTTATCCGCGGACGCTGATTCTCGAAAAGGAAAGCACGGCCCGCGATGAGATGGGATGCCCCATCGACATTGCGGGGCGGAAAGTGGTGAAGATGAGCATGCGTTTCACTTGCGGCAGAAGTTCCTGAGAGGCGCCGGGATCAGAGAGAATTTTGTAATCCTCAACCCGGCCGCGCGAGTCGACGTAAGCCTCGATGACGAGAGACTCAGCGTTGATGGAACTCATGGTGCCGAATGAAGTTTGCTGCAATTCAGGACCGGTATTCAAGACCAGCGGGACATCTTCATTGTTGGCCTGCAACTGGCCTGGGATTGCCAGGATGGCGGCGACCAGACCAAAGATCAGGACGGCGCAGGCCAGTCCTGCGGTCGCCGGGACCATGGATGCTTCCAAACTGTTTTCGAGGCGCACGCGCAAGCCTTCAAAGCGTGGACGACGAGTCTGGGCAGCTTCCCGGGAAATCGCGAGGCGCAATTTCAGGCCTAAGTCCGCGGGCACGTTGGGACGGCCGGCGCTGGTGAGCAATTGCTGCGTCTTGCGCAGCAAAGTGTATTCGCGCGAGCACGCGGCGCATGCGTCGATATGCTCGCCCAAGGTGCGCATCTCAGTGCCGGTGACGGCACCATCGAGATAGGGCGAGAACAATTCCCTCGCCTGGGCACACTGCATCATCGCGTTCGTTGATCCGGACTTGTTCGAACCGGACTTTGTGGCCATGTACTTCATGGCGTTACCTCAACCCTTCTACCCCCTCCAGCAACCCGTCGCCGCAAATCGGCGGCGTCCTCTTCCTGTTTCTCAGGCAGGGTGAGCCCCAGTTCATCCCCCACCTCGTGCACGTAGGGCGCCAGCCGCTTTTTCAGGGCCTGGCGACCGCGCGTCAATCTGGACTTCACCGTTCCTAGAGAGATCTGTAAAATCTCGGCGATCTCTTCGTAAGACATTTCTTCCAGGTCGCGCAGAATCAGCGTGGTGCGATAAGGCTCCGCGACCCGGCGTAATTCCGCATCCACCCGCTGCTGCAATTCGCGCTGGGCCACGTTGTCAAAGGGCGACTCATGGCGATCGGTGAGAGCGGTCAGCAGCGCTCCGTCCGTGTTCGCCATGCTCTCCGATTCCGCCGGCTCAATGGAAGTCTCATGCGCCTTGTGCCGGAACCACCAACGTTTGCGGTTCGCGGCTTCGTGCAGGGCGATGCGGTAAATCCACGTCTTCAGGCTGGATTCGCCATGGAAGTGCTTCATGCCGCGGAACACTTTCAGGAACACGTCCTGGGTGGTATCCGCTGCGTCGGAAGGATCGCTTACCATGCGATACACGAGTCCGTAAACGGGACGTTGAAATTCGCCAATCAGCCAGGCGTAGGCCGTTTCCGAACCGGCTTTGAGGTCGGCCACAATTGCCGCCTCTTCTGCCCGAGCTCCGATCGCGCTTGCCAAATCTCCCAAGGTGGTTGCTCCCGCCATGTGCAGGCGTCCCCTGATTATAGGATTTTCCACCCCATCTGAACCGAAAAATCGTCGGCCAGCCGCTCAGTAAGCGCTTTCGTCCGCTCAAAGGGATAGACTCCGGCCGTGGGTTCCAAGTTCCCGGCCGTAAGTGGTTTATTCACAAAGGTAACCAGACTCAGTGACCAAAAGGGGCGACTTACACGCTAAGAAACCATTAGGTGCCTCGGTGGCTCTTACAAAGAGAAATACGCGCAGGAACGCTTTGAATACCGAATGGAGCAGACCACAAGTTAGCGGACGCACGGTTGCGAATCAAATTAAGTGTGAAATTAAGTTGTTCTGGGAGCGGGAAGTAACGCCGGCACCGGTTCCTGCAGAAAAGGTCATGCACTGTGGATCGTTACGTTGACGTTGTATGCATAATGCTCATGAGCGACGTGACTGGAGGGAATCACAGTGCCGCGGCGACCTGACCCTGACTTGGAAGGCAAAATACTGGATGCAGCGCAGAAGCTATGGAGGAAGGGAGGGGAGAAGGCGCTCACAATGCGCGCCGTCGCGAAAGCGGCGGGGACAAATACGCCTTCCGTGTACCGGCGCTTTCGCGACCGGGACGACATTCTGCGGGCGCTGCTGCAGCGCATACGGCTGGAGGTTGCGGCGGTGCTGGAGAGCGTGTTTTCTCCAGAAGAGGGCTGCGAGCGATACCTGGATTACGCGTTGAGCCATGCCCACGAGTATGAGCTGTTTTTTCAGAAGGAATATGAACTGTTTCATTCGGCGCGATCCAGACGTACGGGGGTGAAGACGGTGGGGCGTCCGGGCAAGGACGCGATGAAGCGCAAGTTGGCGGCAAAATTTGGAGCATCGCCGGAGGATTACGAACAACTGCAGGCGGCTTTGTGGATGGTGGCCCATGGAGCGGCGATGCTAATGATCGCGAAGACGATCCCGCCTGAGAAGCTAGTGGAGGGGCGCGCGGTGTTTACCAGGACGGTGGCCACGCTGTTGCGGGAGGCTAGCCGTTCGTGAGCGGTGCCGCGCGTTGCGGTTTGGAAGACGGTAAGGGGCGAGGTCCTTCGGGGACTTCGGGATGCCAGCGTGGTTAACGTGAAGCGTCCGGGGCTGGCAATGCGGTGGAGGTTAGCATTCCAGAGGAATCAAAGGTGTAGGTGCGGACTTCGCCGGGGGCTCCTGGAGTTGCGATTTCCTTATCGTTGAGCAGGAAGCTGATGCCAGCGGAATTGCCGGCTCTGACGATGATCTCGTGGGTGGCACGAACAGAGGTGTTGGCGGGAGCGATCAGTGTTTCTTTGGCCACAGGCTCGCCGTCGGCTGTGATCGAAACCCAGGATGTTTGTGTGGCGCGGATGCGCAGCGTGAAGGTTGGCGGGGCCTCGGCCGTGACAGCGTGAGCATGAGGCTTGGCGAAGGGTGGATTGGCGTCTCGATCGGTCGGAGTCGAGGCGGAGTGAGTAGGGGCCGGCTCTGCTGGGTGGGAGGGTGGGACTGGCATGGAATTGGCAGGCGCGGAGGGTTCGGTGGCGGCGGACGCGAGAGTGGGCACTGGCGCCGTGGAGGGATTCGAGGGAGCGGCCTGGGATGCGGCTGCAGGCTGGCTGCGGCGGTGCAAAGTCCAGAAGGCGAGGACCAGCGTGATCACAATTAAAGGGGCAGCCAGCTTTTCCAAGGGAACACGGCGAGAAGGATGATCCGCAGAGAGAGGCGCTGCGGCTTCGATTTGCTCGGGATCGCCGTGCGGCGCGTCGTGCGAAGACGATGGCGAGGAATTGAGGTTCAGGAAAGAAAGCGGCGACGAGGGAACAACGTCGTCGAGGTTTTCGTCGGAGCGATCTTCGATGGGGCGATCGGCGTCGGGACGAACTTCGCTGTGTCGATCCGCGCTGGGACGAGCTTCAAGAGGACGAACTTTACGGTCATCTCTGCGGCGAGTCTCTTTGCGACGCTCCTCGATCCGCCGATCCGCAATATGTAAATCCGTGGCTACGTTGTTCTCGTAGAGGGTGTTGCTATGGAGAGTCTTGAGGGCCTGGTCAGGATTGTGGAGATCTTTGCCTCGATGATGGTTGTCACGGTCGGGGTTGCGGGGATCCGGTTCGTTCGTGGATTTGCCCGTGCGGAAGTTGGGGAGCAGGGTTTGAGACTGAATCTGGCTTTCGCGGAGGGCGGCCAGATAGTCAGTAACGGCTTCGTCTTCGTCGAGGCCGACCTGGCGGGCGTAGGCGCGGACAAAACCTTTGTTGAAGACGCCGCCGGGGAGTTGGTCAAAATGTTCGTCCTCGATGGCGCGGAGCATGCGAGTACCGATCTTTGTGGCGGTAGAGATGGCCTCGAGCGAGAGGCTACGCAGCTCGCGCTGTTTGCGAAATTTTTCTCCGAATGAACCCACGGCGGACTCCGGCGGGCAGAGTGACGGCTGAAAGCCCGCGTCGAGACGACAATTATCATAGGCGAAGTCGGGCACGGACGCCAGAGTTAAGGTTGGGAAGGGGCTTAAAGCCTGGCGTTCTCGCGGATTTGACGCGGCGCTCAAGCACAGTTTTTCCATAGGGATGCAGGGGTTCGCGGGGGTGTGCAGGGGTTTGCGACGGTGCGGGCATTTACCCCGATCAGGCATTCAAGATGCTGCGGGCATTTCAAGGCGGGGTTGGCGCCGCACCATCGATTGCGCAGGCTGGGCTCTTGTGCGCTCCGAAAGTCTCTTGAAACTATTCCTGTGCCTTTTTCCGCAGGACGACGGTGAATTGGGCTTTACAGGTTTTGGATGGGTTGTCAAAGGCGGAGCCTTCGCGATCGGCTTCGGAGGCGCGGAAGAAGAGTCCTTGTTTGGGATTTTCGGGGAGCCCGATGAAGCGGGCCTTGCCATCGGCATTGGTTCCGACCTCGAGATCGAACTTGTGGAGGTTCATGAATCCGTAAGCGATGTGGACGCGGATGTTGGCGGCGTAGACTGGCGCACCGGCGGCATCGGTAATAATGAAATCGGCAGTGCAGGGGCCGAGGCCGGCGTCGACTACGGAAACGGTTTTCGGATCTACTTTCGGGTCTCCGGCCTGGGCGGCATGAGCAAGCGAACTGACCGGTGAGAAAATTAGCAAGGCGAAGGCAATCGCGAGCGCGGAGGCGTATCGGAGTATCGTTGACATAGGTTCGTTATTAGATTACGCCCAGGATTGACTGGGGGGGCAAGCAGGATAGAGCTTCCGCCACCACGAAGAGCCCATTGGCATTGAGGGTTCTGGTTACCAACGTTCATTGCCGCGCTGGGGATGGGGAATCTATAATTTTCGGAACTGTCACTTGTCCATGCCACGAATCGTCGTTTTCAAGCTTGGGTAACGATTCGAAGGTCACGATTCTGAAGATCAGGATTCGAAGATCAAGGGTCAAAGCATAAGGCTCGCGGGCTCAAGCGCCCGCGCTGCACGGGAGATGAAGGAACCCCGCATGTCCGAGGCCGTCGGCACACAGCTAACCCGCCAGAGCCAGGAGCTCAACATTTTCCACGACGTAGCCAAGGCGCTGACATCGTCGCTGGACCTCGACTCGATTCTGCAAACCATCATGGAGAAGATGGCGGAATACTTCCGTCCGGATACGTGGTCATTGTTGATGGTGGACGAGCAAAAGGACGAGCTCTATTTCGCGATTGCGGTGGGCGATAAGGCGGAAGCTCTGAAGAATGTCCGGTTGAAGCTGGGCGAGGGAATTGCGGGGTGGGTGGCCAAGCACGGCGAGCAGGTCATTTCGAGCGATGTGGATCACGATCCGCGGTTTGCGAAGCGGATCGACGAGGCCACGCAGTGGGAGACGCGGTCGATTATTGCCGTGCCGCTGCGGTCAAGGCTGCGGGTGCTGGGCGTGATCCAGTTGGTGAATGTGGACCGATCGCAATTCAACGAGCCGGAAGTTTTCTTTCTGCAGGCGCTGTGCGACTATGCGGCCATTGCGATTGAGAATGCGCGCTGGGTGGAGAAGATACAGGAACTGACCATTACCGACGACTGTACGGGGCTCTATAACGCTCGGCATCTCTACAAGACGCTGGAGACGGAGGTTTACCGTTCGTCGCGGTTTGGATACGAGTTCAGCGTGCTATTTATTGACCTGGACCACTTCAAGCAGGTGAACGACACGCACGGACATTTAATTGGGAGCAAGCTGCTGGCGGAGATTGGGTATCTCGTGAAGGCGCAGCTGCGGTTGATTGATTTTGCGTTTCGTTACGGCGGTGACGAATTCGTGGTGCTGCTGCCGCAGACTGGGAAGGATCAGGCGCTGGTGGTGGCCAAACGGTTGCGCGATGCGCTGCGCGCCAGCAGTTTTTGCCGCGACGAAGGGCTGAATCTGAATGTTAGGGCTTCGATTGGACTGGCTACCTATCCTCACGATGCGCGCGACGCGCATGACATCATCCGGCAGGCCGACGAGATGATGTATCTAGTGAAGAATACGACGCGCGACAATATCGGGATTGCGCAACGGGGAGTGATGAAGTAAGAAGGCAGTTCTCAGTTCTCGGTGTTCAGTTCTCAGTATTTGTGATGATGTCTTTCTCGGGGTGGTTTTATTTTTTCTCGCCCGCGTCTTTACTCTTCAGTTGGTCCTTCACATCTGGCGTCCAGGGGTTCGGGTTGGCGGGGGCGTCGGGATTGACGCCAAAGGGCCAGAGGTAAAGGTTCATGCCTTCCGATCCTTCCATTTCGACGATGGCGTATTCGCCGGGTGCGAGGTCTTCGGTGGGAGTTAGCTTGAGCCATCCGCCGGCGACGCGGTCGATGGTGGTCTTTACGGAATTTTGTTCCTGACTGGTCTTGCCAGTAGCGGCGCGTTTGAGATCGCCGACGATACGTTTTCCGTTTTTCACTTTCAGGTGCACAATGCGGAAGCGGTCAAAAGGAACGATGGCCTGCTCGGGCTGCTCGGGGCGTTGGGGCTCGGCGCGAGGTGCGTCAAGGCTGGGTTTGGATGGTTGTGCGGAGGCGGTTTCGCCGGGCGGCGGTGCGGGGGCTGGAGGTTCGTCGTCGCTCTTGATGTAGATGGAAGGTACGGCGACATGAGCGTAGATGGCAGCGTGTTCGCCCTCGAGCTCGATGGTTTGCTTGGCGCTGGCAACGGGATTCAGCGCTCCGCGCAAAATACTACCCTTGGTGTTGCGATCGACCTCGCCCTCGTTCTGCTGCACCTCGACGAGTTGCGGCTGGCCTTTGAAATTGTCAAGCAGATACATGCCGGAAAGTTCCGGCAGGTGCAGGCCGGGCGCGACTTGCGGAAGGCGGAGCTCTGCGGCTTCGCGGTCGGCGTCGGTTTCCTTGTCGATGAGGGCGGCTTCGGGGATGGCGGGCGCAGCGGCGCGCTCTTTCTCGTATTGTTCCGTAGCTGGCCAATCGACGAGCGAAGAAGGGAGTTCCTCCCATTCTTGGCGCTCGGCGCTGTAGTAGCGAACACGGTCTCCTTTGACTTCATACTTTGTGATGGATTGATAGGAGCCGTCTTTGAGGATGAGGCGGCGGGCGAGTTGCTGGGCGGGGGATTGCACAGGCAAAGCCAGGATGAGGGCGGCGAGCGCAAATGCGGCAATTACGATGCGATGTGAGCGAGTGATTCGGGGAGTCATACGTATTCTTAATTATCGTCTTTTTGATTATCTTCTGTTTGGTTATCGTTTTCTCGATCGTCGTCCGGGACGGTTCTTTCGCCAACCGCCTGCATCTGACTTCCGTCTGATCGGTGCAGTGCTATAGAGTGAGAGCGATGAAGCGCACATTGCAGCAGATTGCCGAGGCCGTTGAAGCCTGCCTACAGGGAGATCCAAGCGTTCAGGTGAGCAGTGTGGCGAGCGTCGCGTCCGCTTCGCCGGACGATCTCGTGTTTGTGGAAGATGAGAAGCATCTTTCGCAGGCGCTGCAGTCAGGCGCGGGAGCGGTGATGGCGGGAGAGTTCGCGGCGGGCTCGTTGGGGAAACCGCTGCTCATTTGTCGTCATCCTAAACTTGCGTTTGCGCGGGCGGCGCGGTTGCTGCAGGTGGCGAGTCGGGAAGTAATTAGCGCTGGAGTGCAAGCGAGTGCGGTGGTGCATTCCTCCGTTCGCCTTGGAGCGCGTGTGGTGGTGGAGGAGCGCGCCGTAGTCGGCGAGGATGCGGAGATTGGCGAGGGCTCGCGGATCGGCGCGGGCTGCGTGATTGGGAGCGGAGTGAAAATTGGGCGGCAGTGCGAGATTTATCCGCATGTGACGATTTACGCGGGGGCGACGTTGGGCGATCGCGTGATCGTGCATGCGGGCGCGGTGCTGGGAAGCGATGGCTTTGGATATGTGCGCGACGCGAAGAGCGGACGGTATGAGAAGTTTCCGCAGGTGGGCAAATTGGTGATTGAAGACGACGTGGAGATTGGCGCCAATACGACGATCGACCGCGGGGCGCTGGATGAAACGAGGATTGGGCGGGGAACGAAGATCGATAATCTGGTGCATATTGGCCACAATTGTCGAGTCGGGGAGAATGTGGTGATTGCGGCGCAGACGGGGCTTTCCGGAAGTATTGTGATTGAAAACGACGTCGTGCTCGGCGGGCAGGTGGGCATTGGCGAGCACGCGCGTATTGAAGAAGGAGTGATGTTGGGCGGGCAGGGTGGTGTGTTGCCGAATAAAGTTTTGCGCGGCAAGGGCGTGGCGTTCTGGGGAACTCCGGCGCAGCCAGTGCGGCAGTATTTGAAGCAGTTGGCGGCACTGGCGCGGTTGGGGAAAAAGAGGTAGGCGTGGCGATCGTCGTTATTGGCGGGCATTCGCGAAGTGTGGGGAAGACCAGTGTGGTTGCGGGGCTGATTGCCGCGTTGCCTGAGTACGATTGGACGGCGGTGAAGATTACGCAATATGGGCATGGGGTTTGCTCGGCCAATGGAGCGCCGTGCGACTGCGCGACTGCCGATCATACCTGGGCGATTTCCGAGGAGAAAGATCGCGGGGGCGAATCAGACACTTCGCGCTTTCTGGTTGCGGGAGCGGTGCGGGCGCTGTGGCTGCGGACGGAGCAGGGCAGGCTAGCCGAGGCGATGCCGACCTTGCGGCGGCGGATCGAGTTGTCGCGCAATGTAATCGTGGAATCGAATAGCGTGTTGAAATTCTTGCGGCCCGATTTGTATGTGACGGTGCTCGATCCGGGCACGGAAGATTTCAAGAAGTCGGCGCAGGAATTTTTGGATCGGGCGAGGGCAGTGATTCTTCACGATCATGCGAATGTCGGAGGCGCGCCGTGGCAGGGGATTTCTTTGAAACCGGTGTTGGGACGGCCGGTGTTTCGGATTGCGCCTCCGCCTTATGTGACGGCGGAGATTGTCGAGTTCGTCCGCCAACGGATTGAATCGCCTGCTGAGAACCAAGAACTGAGAACTGAGAACTGAGAACTAGTTTTGCTATTCTTGCCGGTGCGGCAAATCCATTACAGCGCCTGGTTGTTAGTTGGTCTGTCGTCGCTGTTGCAAATTCTGATTTTTCCGCTGCCTGGGCTTTATGTTTTATCGTGGGTGGCGTTCGCTCCGCTCATTGTGGCTGTGTTGCGTGCGCGGCCGGCGGGGGCGTTGGAGGTTGACGGCTCCGTTCATCTTCAGGCTGCCACGCCGGGGCAGGCATTTCTGCTGGCGTATGCTTCCGGAATTCTCTGGTACGCAGGCACGTGTTACTGGATTTATGACACGATGCACGAGCATGGCGGGCTGAGCGCGCCGGTAGCGCTGCTGGCGCTGTTTCTCTTCTGTCTTTATCTCGGACTTTATCACGGGCTGTTTGGTTTGCTGCTGGCGTTGGCGGCGGGACCGGGGCGCGACAATCGGCGAGCGTTGATCTCCGTGCCATTTCTGTGGGTCGGGGTGGAGTTGGCGCGGACGCGGGTTACAGGATTTCCCTGGGATCTGCTCGGCACCGCGCAAGTGGATAACATTTCCTTGAGCCGGATCACAACCTGGACCGGAGTATACGGGGCTTCGTTCGAGATCATGCTGGTGAATGTCGCGGTGGCCGCGGCGTTCCTGGTACCGAGAAAAAAGCGAAGCACGTTGTTGCTGGCAGCGTTGGTGGCTGCGGCAGTGTTGCAGGCTGGAAGGCTGGTGGATGCCCCTGCCATTCCAGGGGATCGTGCCGCGCTTCTGGTGCAGGAAAATATTCCGGTGGACGAGAACTGGACGCGCGATACGTTTGAGCGCACGCTGCAGGAATTGACTGATCTTAGCGTGAAGGCAGAAGCTTCGAGTTCGTCTTCGTCGAGTGCGCTTGAATCCGCGCACGGCAAGGTGGATTTGATCGTGTGGCCGGAATCGCCGGCACCCTTTTTTACAAGCGATCCGTTGTTTCGTGAACCGGTGACTGAGATGGCTCGTGCAACTCATAGCTGGGTCGTGACGGGCGCCATCGGGAGCACACCCGCGACGCAGAACGGAGCTTCGACGGGCACTTCGGCTACGGAGTTGTTCAACTCGGCTGCGCTGGTGAGTCCGTCGGGGGATTGGACGGCACGTTATGACAAAGTGCATCTCGTGCCTTTCGGCGAATATCTGCCGTTCCCGAAGCTGTTTGCCTTTGCGGGAGGGCTGACCAAAGAAGTTGGAGAGTTCAAGGCGGGAGCGTCGAGGGCGCCGTTGGTCGCAGGGGACATACCGTTGGGAGTTTTCATCTGCTACGAGTCCGTGTTTCCCGACGAAGTTCGGCAGTTTGCGAATCAGGGTGCGCAGGTGTTCGTGAATCTATCGAACGACGGCTGGTATGGGGATAGCGGGGCGTATGCTCAACATTTGAATCAGACGCGAATGCGGGCGATTGAGAACGATCGGTGGATTTTGAGCGCGACGGACACGGGCGTGACGGCGTCGATCGATCCTTATGGACGGACGGTGGCGAGGTTGCCGCGAAAGGAGCGAGGGGCGCTAGTTGCGCCGTATGCACTCACTTCCGTAACCACGTTCTACACGCGGTACGGGGATTGGTTCGCGTGGCTGTGTGCGATAATTTCAGCAGGGGCGCTGCTCACGCGCTTCCCACTCCGCAAGAAAGCGGAAGCATCCTCATGAATCAAGAGTTCGAGCAGGAATACGGGTCACTGAGCAAGAAGGTGCGCGAGCTCCGGGAGTATCTTTGACGCGGGCAAACTCCGTCCGCAACTAAGCGAAATCGAGAAGCAGTCTGCCGACCCGAATTTGTGGTCGAATCCACAACGCTCGCAACAAGTGATGCGGGAGAAAAAGCGGCTGGGACACTTGCTGGCCACCGACGCCGATCTAGCACGCCGCGGCGACGACATTGCCGCTTACTTCGATTTGGCGAAGGAAGGCGAAAATGTCGATGCCGAATTGCGCCGCGAGATTGATTCCCTGCGAGAACTGGTCGACAAGCTGGAGACAGAGACACTGCTCTCGGGCGAGAACGACGCGCTGAATGCGATTGTGACGATTCATCCGGGCGCGGGCGGGACGGAATCGCAGGATTGGGCCGACATGTTGCTGCGCATGTATCTGCGATGGGCGGAGCGGCAGGGATTCGAGACGGTTCTGTACGACTACCAGCCAGGTGAAGAAGCTGGGCTGAAGTCGGCGACGTTCGCGGTGAACGGCGAGTACGCGTTTGGATTGCTGACGAGCGAAATCGGTGTGCACAGGCTGGTGAGGATTTCGCCTTTCGATCAGGCCAAGCGGCGGCATACGTCGTTTGCCAGCGTGTTTGTCTCGCCGGAAATTGACGACAGCATTGAAGTGGTAATCAAGCCTGAGGATATCCGTACCGATACTTATCGTTCGAGCGGCAAGGGCGGGCAGCACGTTAACACCACGGATTCGGCGGTGCGGATCACGCACCTTGCGACGGGACTGGTGGCAAGTTGCCAAAATGAACGGTCGCAACACAAGAATCGCGAGCGTGCGATGAGCATGTTGCGGTCCAAGCTTTACGAATTTGAGTTGGAGAAAAAGCGTGCGGCCACGAAGAAGATTGAGGACTCGAAACTCGACAATGATTTCGGATCGCAGATTCGTTCGTACGTGCTGCAGCCTTACCGCATGATCAAGGATCACCGCACGAAGACCGAAGTGGGCGATGTGGATCGCGTGCTCGACGGCGACTTGCAGCCATTCATCCGGGCGTATTTGGCGGCGCGGCGCGGAGAAAAACAGGAGAAATAGTGGGCGGGAAGCGGGGAAACGCGATTAAGCTTGGTCCGAGGTTTCTGAGAGCATTTCTTTTTGCGGCGGAGAAGCATGCGGGGCAGGTGCGCAAGGCTTCGACAACGCCGTATATAGCGCATTTGATGGGAGTATCTTCGCTGGCGCTGGAGTTTGGCGGCGATGAGGATATGGCGATCGCCGCTTTGCTGCACGATGTGGTGGAAGATTGCGGCGGGGCGCCAATGCTGAAAGAAGTGAAGCGGCGATTTGGGAGCCGCGTGGCGAAGATTGTGGATGGCTGCACGGACTCGGATCGCGATCCGAAGCCGCCGTGGCGCGAACGCAAAGAAACCTATATCCGGCATTTGAAAGGTGCCGATGCGGACACCAAGCTGGTTTCTGCCGCGGATAAACTGCATAATGTGCGCTCGATTCTTTCCGATTACCGCGAGGTTGGGGAATCAATCTGGGCACGTTTCAATGGCGGGCGCGAGGGCACTCTTTGGTACTATCGGGCGTTGCTAAAGGAATTTCAGAGGGGCAAGCCGAACCGGTTGATACGCGAGTTCGAACTCGCGGTGCGGGAACTCGAAGCGAGGGCAAAAGGAAACGTCCTCATTCGGTCCAAGGGGTAAATGATGGGACGCATGATCGATCAAATTCGGGCGTCGAAGCTGCCGTCGAACATGATGCAGTTCGCCGCGCGGGGCGCGTTGTCGGTGCCGCCGGATGAAAATCTTGAAATTCTGGTTTATCTTGCCAAGCGCAATAAGGTGTTTGGCGAACTTGCCCGGATGACGCTGGCGGGGTGGGACGAGAAGGCTTCGCTGGCGGCAGCCTCCGACCCGAAGACGGCGCGGGAGGTGCTGGACTATCTGATTTCGCCTGATAATCTGCGTCCGAAGTTGCTGCCGGCGCTGTTGGAAAATCCTTCAGTCCCGGAGAGTGAGCTCGCGAAGTTTGCCATCTCCGCATCTCCGGAAAGTATTGGGGCCATGCTGCAGAGCGCGCGTGTGCGGGCAGCGGTGGAAGTTCTGAAGTCGCTGAGATCGAATCCTTACCTGAAGGCGAATGAAGCCGCGACGGTTGCTGAATTGTTGGGCGGAGGCGCGAGTGCGAAGGCGACGGATACAGTTGCGGACGCCGCGGCTCACACAGAAGTGGTTGCGCCAGCCCCTGGGCGCGCCGACGAAGCGGCGACTGAGGCAGAGGGAGACGTTCCCGAAGAAGCTGTTTCTGCTTATCTTGCCGAGCACGCCACGGAAATTAGCGCGGAGGAGGGAAAGCCCTTTCAGCCGATCGGCGGGATTATGGAGTTGCTGGGAGCTGACTATTTTCCTGTGTCGGCAGTGCAGGAGATCGCGGGCAGCGCGGAGAAAGCTGCGGCTGCTTCGGCCTCCGGGGCTGCGGCAGCTGCCAAGCCGGGCACGGCCTCGACTTCCAAACCTGCTGCCGGTCTGGCCCGTCAAACTCCCGCTGCACCGAAGCGTGAGAATACACTGCAGAAGATCAACCACCTGGATGTGAAGGGTCGCATCCAATTGGCGCTGAAGGGCAACAAAGAGGAGCGGTCGATTCTGATTCGCGACGGGACGAAGGTAGTGGCGTTGGCGGTGCTCGATGCGCCCAAACTTTCCGATGGAGAAGTGGAAAGGTTCGCCCTACAGAAGAATGTATTGGAAGCGGTGCTGCGGCAGATTCCGCTGAAGCGGCGCTTCATGAAGGATTACATCGTGGTGCGGAATCTGGTGTCGAACCCGCGAACGCCGCTTGATCTTGGATTAGGGCTGATGAAGCATTTGCTAGCGGTGGATTTGAAGAATATCTCCAACAACAAAGAAATTTCCGAAACTGTGCGAAAGCTGGCGCTGAAGATGTACAAGCAGAAATTGGAATCGGCGAACAAGAAATAATAGGGAAGCGAGCCAAACGCGCCCTTCGGTCGCTTGCGCTCGCTCAGAGCAGGCTCCGTGGATTCGCGCGCCTCGCCCAGATCCTTCGCTGCGCAAAGAACGCTTGCTCAGATGACAAGTAGAATGGGTACACTCCCTCAGACAGATCCTGTCACTGAATTATTGAAGCGCGCAAAGACGATCGCGGTGGTTGGACTTTCCGATGATCCGCTGCGTCCCAGTCATGGCGTGTCGGCCTACATGCAGAGCCATGGATACCGTATCATTCCGGTGAATCCGCGGATTGAGTCTTGTTTGGGCGAGAAGGCTTATGCTGCATTGCTCGATGTGACGGAGAAGATCGATATCGTAAACATTTTCCGGCGGCCGGAGTTTGTGGAAGAAGTTGTCGACCAGGCTATCCAACTGAAAGCGCCGGCAATCTGGATGCAGGAAGATGTGATTCACGAGAAGGCCGCGGAGAAGGCGCGCAAGGCCGGAATTCTTGTAGTGATGGACCGGTGCATTCTGAAAGAACATCGGGCACGCTTCCGATAGGCGCGTCCAGTGGTGAAAACCTAAGAACCCGCCTGAACAAATACGACGCTGGCGTCATCGCGCAGTGCTACGCCGGTGGCAAAGGCGCGGACATCATCCAGAACGGTGATTGCGGAAGCACCGGGGCTGGAAACGTGCTGAGCAAGGCGGTCCAATCCATATTCTTCTTCCGCCTGGTTGACGGCCTCGCTGATGCCGTCGCTATAGAAGACAAGGCGCGAACCGGGATATAGAGCCACGGTGCTTTCGGAATAATCGCCGCAACCCAAGCCCAGCGGGAGTCCGCGCTCGGTGTCCAGGAAGCGAGATCCGGTGGCGTCCACCAACAGCGGACGCAAGTGCCCGGCGCTGGCGAATGTAACGTTGCGGGATGTGGGATCAAGTACCGCGTAGAGCAAGGTGACGAATTTCCCTGCTGGGAAGTCTTCCACCAACAAGCCGTTGAGTTTGGTCAGTACCTCGGCCGGACCGCAACAAGCTTCCGCGAGAGAGCGCAGCATTCCACGCGTAGCCGACATGAGCAGAGCGGCCGCTGTGCCTTTTCCAGAGACATCGGCTAAGACCAACCCCCAACGGCCATCGGGAAACGGAATGAAGTCGTACCAATCTCCGCCGATGGCACGGGCGGGGATGCTGAGGCCGGAAACGGCAAAGCCCGGTATGTAAGGAGAGGCCTTCGGCAGAAGAGCCTCTTGAATCGCGCGAGCTTCCTGAGCTTCGCGACTCATCGCCTCACGCTCGGCACGCTCCGACTGGAAGCGGTGCGCGTTGTATATAGCGACGGCCACGTGATCGCACAGGGCCTGAAGAATCCTGATTTGCTGACGGGGAAAGGCGTCCAGATCAGGGTGAGATGCTGTGAACACTCCGACCAGGCGCTCGCCGACGTGAAGCGGGATCGCTACTTCTGAATGAGTTGATTTCTCGCAGGCCACGTAATACTCGTCCTTGCGCACGTCCGGGGCGTAGCGCATCTGGCCAGTGGAGGCAACGTAGCCCACCATACCCTCTTTGCCGATCTTCAGACGAAAACCCTTGCTGTGTACGGAACAGCCGTGGACGCCGCCCAATACCATTTCTCCACGAGCTTCGTCGTAAAGATAGACGGCGGTCTCCAGCAAACCGAAGGAATGCGCTACGTCATTTACGATGTTGTCGATGAGCTGATCGAGGTCGAGAATTGAACTGATCTTTTGCGCAGCCTTCTGCAGTTTTTGCAGGCTTTCTACCTGGGTGTCGACCGGAGGGCGAGCCGAGGGGAATTCGTCGAAGATATTTGCAGGACTGGTGGCCATTGCGCGAGCCCTTAAAGAATCACGATAGAGTTTGGATGCTGGAAGGTAGCGCTAAGACTCTGTGTTTTGGCGAGGCCGATTCGCTGGAGCGCCTTGCAGACGCAGACGCTTGATCTCTTCCATCCGGTCGCGGATGCGCTTCTCGATGCCTGCATTGGTAGGGCGGTAGTAGACGCGATCCCGCAGATTTTCCGGCAGGCATGGCATGTTGGCGACTTTGCCTTCGACGTCGTGGGCGTATTGATAGTCCTTGCCATATCCCAGGCCTTTCATGAGTCCGGTGGGCGCATTGCGCAAGTGCAGCGGGACAGGCTCGGCGGCGGTTTGTTCGATATCGTGCTGAACGTCGCCGTAGGCGGTGTAGAGCGCGTTCGACTTGGGCGCGACTGAAAGATAGACGACGGCTTGTGCCAGTGCGAGATTGCCTTCGGGCATGCCGATGAAATCGACGGCGTCGCGCGCGGCCATGCAGAGGGAAAGAGCGTTGGGATCGGCAAGACCGATGTCTTCCACTGCCATGCGGACGACGCGGCGCGCGATATAGAGCGGATCTTCCCCGGCTTCGATCATGCGGCCAAGCCAGTAGAGAGCGGCATCGGGATCGCTGTTGCGCACGGACTTGTGCAGGGCGGAAATCAGGTTGTAATGTTCTTCGCCGGCTTTGTCGTAGAGCAGAGTGCGCTTCTGGAGTGCATCGCGCACGATGTCATCAGTGATCTCGGCGGGCTGAGTTCCGGACTGCTGCGCCAGTCCGGCGGCGACTTCGAGCACGTTGTAGGCGCTGCGGGCGTCGCCGCTGGTGTAGCTGGCGATTTTCTTGAGGACGTCGTCGGAGGCGCGCAACTTCATGGTGCCGAGGCCGCGCTCCTCGTCCGTGAGGGCGAGCTTCAACAGTTGAACGATTTGATCTTCGGTGAGCGGCTGCAATACGTAGACGCGGCAGCGCGAGAGCAACGCGGAGTTGATCTCGAACGACGGATTCTCTGTTGTGGCTCCGATCAGGCGAATGTTGCCTTTTTCCACGTGGGGCAGGAAGGCATCCTGCTGGGCTTTGTTGAAGCGGTGAATCTCATCGATGAAAACGATGGTGCGCGTGCCGTATTGGCGGGCACGTTCGGCGTCGGCCATGACCTGCTTGATTTCTTTGATTCCAACGAGGACGGCGGAGAATTCGATGAACTCCGCTTTCGTCATGTTGGCGATGATCTTGGCGAGCGTGGTTTTGCCTGTGCCCGGCGGACCCCAGAAGATGAGGGAACCGGTGTCATCGCGCTCGATCTGCGTGCGCAGGGGCTTGCCGGGACCGATTAAGTGTTCCTGGCCGGCGTACTCTTCGAGAGTTCGCGGACGCATGCGGTCGGCCAGCGGCCGGGTGCGATCGGTCGAGCTGGTGTTCGGGATGGGTTGGAAAAGTCCCATGGAAAAACCCTTTCACCACAGAGGCACAGAGAAATTCCAAACCTTCAAAAGCGCTAAAGCACTCTTCGAGTGATGCCCTTGGTTAGCAATGGAACGTCGAAGTTGATTAGCAGGCCGACTCGTTTGCCGCTCAGCAGCATGGGTGTGAGTAGCTGTGCTTCGTGAACCGGCAGCACTCTTTCAACGCATTTCAGCTCTACGACGACCTCCTCATGCACCATCAAGTCTAGCCGGTAGCTACAGTCGAGTTTGAGGCCTTTGTACTCCACAGGCAGGTCAACTTGATGGCGGAAGTCGATTCCGCGTAGATGGAGTTCGTGGCACAAACACTCCTCGTACGCCGATTCCAGCAGCCCCGGACCCAGGTGACGGTGAACTTCGATGGCCGCACCAATGATAGGGCTCGTGCGTGGGTCTTGACTGTTCTCGTTTTGTCCGTGTCTCTGTGCCTCTGTGGTGAACAAATTTACTTCCTTTGCCTTGCGGCTTCGTACAGTACGATGCTGGCGGCGACGCCGGCGTTGAGAGATTCTACTTGCGGCGTGTGGGGGATGGCGATGACTTCATCCATGTTGGCCATCAGGTCGCGCGGCAGGCCGGAGCCTTCGTTACCGAAAAAGATCGCGGCGGCACTTCTTAAGTCTGCTTGATCGATCGGTGTTCCTTTGTGCGAGGAGGTTGCGATCAGGCGCACGCGTAGCGCTCGCAGCTTTTCGGAAACTTCTTCCAGCTTTACTGTTGTTGACTTTCCATGGCGATGAATGATGGGAAGGCGGAAGACAGATCCGGCTGAGGCGCGAACAGCTTTTGAATTAAAAGGGCTGACCGTGCCTTCGCCGAGGACGACGCCGGCGCTGCCGAAGGCTTCGGAGGAGCGGAGGATTGTGCCGAGGTTGCCGGGATCCTGAAGGCCTGCGAGGACGATTATTGGGCCTACTTGCAAGCGTTCCGTGACGTCCTCGAGTGAGAAATCTTTCAGGCGGACGAGAGCGGCTACGCCTTGCGGAGATTCACTGGGGACGAGGCTGTCGAATAATTTATCCGGGAGCAGAAGCGTTTCGACCTGGGCGCCGATTTGAGGAAGGAGGCGCTCGGAGCGGTCCTGGGCGGATTCACGAAAAAAAACTGCGCTGAAACGGAGGCCGCTGCGGATGGCTTCTTCCAGGATACGCAGGCCCTCGATGGCGCAGTCTCCGGTTTCGCTGAGTTCCGCGCGCGAGAACGCCTGGCGCAGCTGCTTGACCAGCGGATTGTGGCGTCCCGCAATGCGGCGGAGCCGGTTCTGCGCGCTGAGAGCGGGTTCTGAAGGGCCTTTCATGAGCGAGATGGTGAGTGCATGATACGCCAGTCACCCACGTCGCCGCGCTTTGCCGTATTATGATAAGTTTCACAGGCAAATAATCCAAGAAGAAGCAGGGCAGGAAGGGAACGCCGTGCGCGCCGAAATCATAAAAATCAATAGCGAGACACCTGAGAGTTCACTGATAAAGTATGCCGCGGAACAGATTCGTGCGGGCGAAGTGCTGGGTATGCCGACGGACACGTTTTACGGGCTGGCGGCCGATCCGTTCAACCTGCGCGCGGTGGATCGCGTGTATGACATCAAGACGCGCTCGCGTCACAAACCGTTGTCGTTGCTGATCGAGAGCGTGGATCATGCGGAAGAACTGGCGAAAGCGCTGCCCGAGGAGTTTTACGCGTTGGCGCGCAAATACTGGCCGGGACCGTTGACTATTATCGTGAAAGCGGGATCGCGGCTGCCGCTGAAGGTGACAGCCAATACGGGGAACGTGGCGTTGCGCGTACCGAATGCGAAGATTCCGCTGGCGGTGGTGACGGCAGCGGCCATTCCGATCACGGCAACGTCGGCAAATCTGAGCGGGGCGGCGGAGTGTACCAGCGCCGAGCAAGTGCACGAGCAACTGCACGGCAGGATCAGCATTATCGTGGATGGCGGAACCTCGCCGCGGGATATTCCATCGACTATTGTCGATCTGACTGATGAGGGGGCGCGCTGGCGGATTATGCGCGAAGGCGCGATTCCTGCCGAAGAAATCTCCACGTTTTTTGCCAACGGATGAAAGACGATCATGCTACCCGGCGTGCGACTGGCCGCTGGTTGCTGCGGCTGGAAGCGTTGGGAGTGCTCGCACTGGCGGCGTTTCTCGCGCTGACGGCAGTTCGCATTGTGCACGAAGGCTCACTGCAGGAAGTGCATTCGGCGGACGCGATTGTGGTGTTTGGCGCGGCGGAGTATTCCGGCCATCCCTCGCCGGTATTGCGGGCGCGGCTGGATCATGCCTTCGATCTTTTCCAGGAAGGAATTGCGCCGGTGGTCATCACGACTGGCGGTGCGGCGGCCGATCCGAGCTTCAGCGAAGGCGGTGTGGGACGCGACTATCTGGCACGCCGCGGAATTCCTGAGCGGAACCTGATTGCGGAGACGCAAGGTTCTGACACGGCTCAATCGGCAGTGCGTGTGGCTGTGATCATGCGCGCCAATGGACTGCGCAGTTGCGTAGCCGTCAGCGATGCTTATCATGTGTTCCGTATCAAAAGGTTATTGAAGCACGAGGGGATTGGTCCGGTGTATGTCGCGCCGAGACCCGATTCGCGCCCGCATGGGGCGGGGCAGCGCCTATACGCGTTGTTGCGCGAGGCCAGCAGCTATTTGTTGTGGAAGCTGGGAGCCGCTTGAGAGATGCAGCTTCTTCGGATCCGCAACAAAAGACGGTTCAGAAGTTAAAAGACGTCAATGCCATTCGTAGTCCGAATTTTGAACCAGTCGTAGTGGAGGTTGTAGCGCATGATGCCGCCGCGGACCTTCATGAACACGTGCTGAATTCGTGTCTCCAGAGCGGTATTGCGGCTGATGGTGTACTGATCATGCCGCGCGCCAATATACTCGGCCCGGCGACGATTCTCACAGCTTTGGTAGTCGCCGCCCTGACGGCAAAGTTCATACCCGTTGCTGTTGTTTTCTTCCCGCAGGGTGTTCACGACCAGATTTTCCTGAATAGCGGCGGCTAAGTCTTCATCATATCTCTCGTACCAGGCCTGCACTGCCGCTTCCGTCTCGGCGGGGGTGTGACTCTCTTTGTACTTGCCGATCGCCGCAATGATTTCGTCGCCGTTTTCGGCGCCCTCCATGCGAAGCCGGGGAAGCGCGTTCGCCGTAGCGTCCATGTCTTCTTCAGTAATTACTTTTTTGGCTCGCACGCTAGTTTGCTTCTTGGAGTTCCGCGCCACAGCCCCGAGAGACTGCTCCGATCCGGTAGATGTCGGCTCTGGCGACGAAGGAGCAACCGGCGACTGCTGGGCAACGGAGACCGACAGGAGAAGCGCAAAAACAAACGCTCGAAGCAGATTCCACCCAAAACCCACGAATGTTGAAGGAAGAATCGTCACGCTAAATCGTATCGGCCGGCCTAAACGGGGAAAAGATGACCAAAGTTTCGGGAAGCGTTTCCCCTTTGTCTACCAGCCGTTTCTCTGCCGCAGGGTCGTGATGTGGGCTACGTGATGGCGTCCGTGCCAGGAATAGAGCGCGAGATTTTTCTCCAGAGGCATCAGTCCCAGTTCGGGATGGCGGAACGTGCGCTTCCAGTCTTCCGGCTTGAGCGATCGCAGAAGGCGGATCCAGCGCGTGTGCAGGGAATCCAGCAAGGTTAGCGAGACTTCCACGGGGGTGGCCTGTGTGTCGGCGAGTTGCGCCCAGCGGTCCTCGGCATAGGGCTTGATCGTCGGCTCCTCTTCGGTGAGCGCAAGTTTGAAACGCACGTACGCGTTGAGATGGCTGTCCGGGACGTGGTGCGCGACCTGGCGGACGGTCCAGCCGTCGGGGCGGTAGGGCGTGTCGAGTTGCTGGTCTGAGAGGCCTTTGACGGCCGCGCGCATCTTGGACGGAGTTTGTTCGATGTCAGCCAGATACCTCTGCCTCTGTTCCTCAGTCGGTGGGCCTTCGTAGGTGAACTTGCCGATGGGATAGCGCAGGTCGGTCATTTGGTCTCCACTTAAGAATACTTTCACACAGATGATTGATAGGCACCGCGGGGTTCAAGAAGACGACGGCGCCTGAAAAATTTCGCAGCCACAAAGGGTAGGAAGCGAGACTCAGGAAATCGAGTACCAAAGTGCAGAGCAGACGGGGGAACCGTTATTGCAACTACAACCCATGGGGTTTCCGGGCGGATGGACCCATTCCCTCGGGCTTCGCATTTCGATTCCTCGTGCTGCGAGATTTGTGCATCAAAGATTCGTTTTTACGCTAAACTCCCACATCTGCGGAGTTTAGGCGGATGGCGGTCAGAAACAGGGATGATGTTCATCCCTGACGAGCGAGAGGAACTATGGCAGCGTCAGTCTGGTCTGGACACTTAACCTTCGGCCTCATCTCGATGCCGGTGCGCTTGTTTTCGGGCGCGCGCAGTAGCGGAATTTCGTTCAACATGCTGCACCGTCCGGATAAGCAGCGGGTGAAGCAGCAGTACATCTGTCCGCTGGAGAATGTGGTCGTGGACCGCAGCGAGATCGTCAAGGGCTATGAGTTTCGTAAGGACGAGTACGTCGTGGTCGAGCCGGAAGAAATCAAGAAGATTGAGCCGCAGACTGCGAAGACGATGGAGATTCTGGAATTCGTGAAGGCGAGCGATGTAGATCCGGTTTATTTCGAGTCGTCGTATTACATGATGCCGGAAGAGGCGGGGCGTCGGCCTTACGCGTTGCTGACCAAAGCTCTGGAAGAGAGCGAGTACGTTGCCATAGCCAAGATCACCATGCACAACCGCGAGTACACGGTGTTCCTGCGGCCGCATGAAGGCGGACTCATGCTGCACACGATGTACTACGCGGAAGAAGTGCGCAAGGTGGAAGGCTTTGGCGCGCCCGACGTGGAGCTGAAAGAAGCGGAAGTGAAAGTGGCGCATCAGCTGATTGAAGCGCTGGCGGACGAGTGGGATCCGGAAAAGTATAAAGATACGTTCCAGGAAAATCTGAAAAAGTTGATTGAGACCAAGCTTGAGGGCGGGGAAGTGGCGGCGGTGGAAAAGCCCAAGAAATTGGCTCCGGTGGTGGATTTGATGGCAGCTCTCAAGCAGAGCCTGGCGCAGATGGAAGGGAAGAAAAAGCCTGCGGCCACGGCCAGGTCGGAAGCGCCGGCTGCGGCGGCTGGCAGTAGGTCTCGGCGTCAGCGTTGAGGTGAGTTGGCGAATCTCTGTCGACCTCGGCGTTCACTCTCCTGATTGTTTTCTGCTGAGTATTCAATCAGCGCACCTGTATTTCCCGGACCATCCAACTTGGGCCTAAGTGTGCGCATCCCAGAAGTGGAAAGCAACTTCTTCACCACAGAGGGCACAGAGGAACACAGGGTAAATCCTTTTGCTCAGGGGCACTAGCGCGGATTGGGTCCAGCCATTAGAATGTTGAATTCTTCTCACCTTATGATCAGAATTTTCCTGGAGTGGCGCGAGATGGAGTGCGGATGAGTGTTCGACGTGTGGGCCGCTTGGCGGCCATGGTGCTTCCAATTCTAGTTTGGATGGCGTGCGGCCAGGTGTACCGCCCTGTTGTGATCCCATGTTCGACGGGAGGGGTTCCGGGATGCCCGGTGGAAACGAGTCCGCAGCCGAATAATTTCCACGACGTTTTTGGCATCAGCACCAACGCGCCCAACTACCCGGGCACGGCGATGCAAATTGACGTTTCGGGAGATTCCCTCGTTGGGGAGACTCCCTCCAACGACTCCTCCAAGCCCAACCTCGGCGATAATCCTGCTCACATGGCTATTTTTCCCAACAATTCAAGAGTGTTTGTTGCCAGCCCGGGCAGCGTGCTTTCGGGGGGGCTGGACGTAGTTTCGTCGTTTACCCCGGTATTCCAATCCACGCTAGCGACCGGGTTGGGTGCCGTGAACACGATCGATTTGCCGCCGGGGTCGCAACCGGTCTTCTTGAATACCACTCAGAACAACGCGTTGTACGTGGCGAATTTTGGCACGAATTCCGTTAGCGAGATCAATACGACTTCGAATGTGGTTACGAACAGCGCGACTGTGGGAGCAAACCCGGTCAGTCTGGCCGAGACCCCGAACGCCTTCAAGCTCTATGTGGCCAACCAGGGGAGCAACACGGTCAGCAGCCTGAATCCGCTTGATCTGACTCCGAATACCGTGACGGGGTTCACAGGTGTGACGCCAGTTTGGGTGGTGGCGCGCGGCGACAGTCAGAAAGTGTATGTGCTCACGGAAGGCGACGGACAACTGGTGACGATTGATGTCGCCACGGACACGGTCACAAGCAGCCTTCCTGTCGGCCCCGGGGCAAACTTTATTTTTTACGATCCGAACCTGAACCGGCTTTATGTGACGAATCCCGTGACGTCGACGGTCTATGTCTTTTCCGACACGAGTGCGACTGACACGCCCACGCAGTTGACGGCTATTTCCTTCCTCGCAGGGTCAACCCCTTGTCCCAATGGATGCACGCCGGTTTCGGTGACGGCGCTGCTGGATGGCAGCCGGTTTTACGTGGCCAGCTACCAGACGGCCACGACGTGTCCTGATCCGAATGTGACGGGCGCCTGTGCGATCCCTGGCCTGACCGTGTTTGACGCTAATAGTCTGACCGTAAAGTACCCAAGCGCGCCGACTCTGACGTTGCTGAGTTCAAACGCAACCTCATTCGCGGCGAATCAATATGCGGTGGCACCGGTTCCTTCTTGCGCGGCGGCTCCTTTGTACCCTGCTTTGTACTCCCCGAGCACCACACGCTTCCGGATGTTCACTGTGGCCTCGGCCGACAGCAGCCGGATCTATGTGAGCATGTGCGACGCCGGAGCCGTTGCCGTGATCAACACGACTGGCGGCAATACCAACAATCCCGGGACGCCGCTGCCCCCCGATACAGTAGTCACCGACTTGCCTGCAGCTCCGGCAGCTTGCACCCAACCTACCTGCAGCAATACTGCTTTGATTACGACGTTCTCGATTACGTCCAACGTGGTCACGTTTCAGGCGGCAAACACGTTTGCCCCGGGACAGCAAGTTACAATCTCCGGGTTTTCGACTGGGACTTCCTTCAACGGGTCGACGAACGACACTTACCTCAACGGGGTCACCCTGACGGTGCTCCCGACGGGACTATCGAGCACACAATTCGAATGCAACTTCACTCACGCGAATGAGAGCTTGACCACTGATTCCGGGAACGCTGTGCCACAGGCGTCGCCGCAGGCACCGATCTTCCTGATCACTGGGCAGTAGCAAAACATTTCACATAAAGGACACAGAGGATCACAGGCTAAGTCGGGATTAACTTCTGGCGGCTATTTCTTCTTTCTCGGCTTCTCTCGCCGCATAATGGGAGTCGACATACTCATCGAGAATGCCGATGAATTCCGCGACGATGCGATCACCCTTGAGCGTGGTGAACAGGCGTCCATCCACATAGACGGGGGCCTTTGGTTCCTCGAATGTACCGGGCAGAGAGATGCCGATGTTGGCGTGTTTCGACTCGCCGGGGCCATTGACCACGCAGCCCATGACAGCCAGCTTCATTTCTTCCACCCCTACGTAACGGCTCTTCCAGGTTGGCATCTGCTCGCGCAGGTAGGTCTGAATCTGCTCGGCCATTTCCTGGAAGAATGTGCTGGTGGTGCGCCCGCAGCCGGGGCAGGCCGTGACTTGCGGGGTGAAGCTGCGGATGCCGATGGATTGCAGGATCTGCTGCGCCACGCGGACTTCTTCCGTGCGGTCGCCTCCAGGGGCAGGCGTAAGGGAAACGCGGATGGTGTCGCCAATGCCTTCCTGCAGTAGGACGCCCATGGCGGTGCTTGAAGCGACCACGCCTTTCGCGCCCATGCCAGCTTCGGTGAGGCCGAGGTGGAGCGGGTAGTTGCAGCGGGCGGCGAGAGCGCGGTAGACGTCGATCAAGTCCTGCACGCCGCTGACTTTCGCGCTCAGGATAATTTGATCAGCGCGGAGGCCGAATTTCTGTGCCCGGTCGGCGGAATTCAACGCGCTTACGACCATCGCTTCCATGGTGACTTCTCGGGCGTCTTTCGGCTCGGCGAGGCGGGAATTCTCGTCCATCATGCGAGTGAGCAGGGCCTGGTCAAGCGAACCCCAATTCACGCCGATGCGTACAGGCTTCTGATATTTCACCGCGACTTCGATCATGGTGCGGAAATTCGAGTCGCCGGTGCGTCCAATGCTGGCGTTGCCGGGGTTGATGCGGTACTTGGCGAGATCGCGCGCGCACTCGGGATACTTGGTGAGCAGGACGTGCCCGTTATAGTGAAAGTCGCCGATGATGGGCACGCGGACGCCCAGCTTGTCCAGTTGTCCGACAATGCGGGGCACAGCGGCGGCTGCTTCTTCGTTGTTGACGGTGACGCGCACCAGTTCCGAACCAGCTCGAACCAGGGCGGCACACTGCTGCACGGTCGAGGGGATATCTGCGGTGTCAGTATTGGTCATGGATTGCACCACGATCGGTGCATCCGAGCCGACGCACACGCCTCCGACGACGGTGGTCACGGTTTTCCTGCGTTGAATCGTAGCCATGGGAAATTCTATTCTAACACGCCAAAACAGGTTCGACGGAATGGACCACAGGAGGACACCTCGCTGGTCGAATGGCTCGCCGCGCCCTTGCGCAAACCGGACCGACAGACTGAGACCGCCTTATTGCAGGCGGTCCGCTAATCCTGGAATCGTTTTCAGCAAATCGTTGTAGATGACCATCACGGCGAACAGCACCAGGAAAACGAATGCCGCCTGGTAGACGCGTTCCTTGATGCGCAGGCTGATGTCGTGGCCCATGAGGCTCTCGATCAGGAGGAAGAAAATGACGCCTCCGTCGAGGATAGGGATTGGTAGCAGGTTGAAAACGCCGAGGTTCAGGCTGATGGCGGAAGTCAGAAGCATGAGGGGAGTCCAACCTTTGCGCCGGGCGGCTTCTCCAGCAGCTTGCCCGATGCGGATTGGGCCCTCGATAGAACGCACCGAAATCTTTCCCTGCAGCATTTTCTGCACCAGTTCGAGAATCAGCAGGGAAGCCTTTTTGTTCTCCTGTAGAGATAAATGCAGAGCAGCAGGGAAGGAAAGACTGGTCACTTTCATAGGCATGCTGCCGATGCCGATGCGATATCTCTTTTCGACGAGAACAGGCTGAACGGTGAAATCTCTGGTTTGAGTGCCGCGGCGTGCGGTGATCGAGATGGGCGTATCCTTCGTGCTCTCCAGCATTTCGACCATGGCCGCCAGCGCGGGCACGGGCTTGCCATCCACGGCGAGGATCTCGTCGCCATCCCGCAGGCCTGCCTTGTCAGCCGGCATGCCGGGCGTCAAATCGGTAACGCAGACGCAGGGTTCCTTGGCGGCCCACCCGGCAAACCCGATCTGATCGACGCCATAAGGCTCGGGCGCGATGGTCTTGGTAAGAAGCTGGCCGTTGCGGTCAACCGTAACGTCCAAAGGCTGGCCCGGGCTCAGGGCTTCGCGGGTGTCAACCTGCTCCCAGGTCGGATTCTGTATGCCGTCGATGCGGACGATTCGATCGCCCGGCTGAAAGCCAGCCTTGCCTGCCGGGGTGTCGTGCATCACCCAGCCGATCTCGGTGGGGCCGTCGTAGATGGCGGGATACTCGTAGTGCACCATGAACACCCCAACCAGCAGGAAGACTGCCAGCATAATGTTCATCGTGGGGCCGGCGATGGCGATCAGAAAACGGTGCCAGCGCGAATGGGAGAGAAACTCCGCAGGATCGCCGGAGCGCTCGTCCATGGGATTCTCGCCGCTCATTTTGACGTAACCGCCCAGCGGGATCGCGCTGATGCGGTAGTCGGTGTCACCCTTGCGGAAGCCGAGAAGGCGTTTTCCGAACCCGATGGAGAACACCTCGACCCTGACGCCCAGCCACTTGGCCACCGCATAGTGACCAAACTCGTGGATCAGGATCATGAAACCGAGGATGAAGACGACGGCAATCAGCGAAATCAGAAAGTCAGGCATAAAGGTGACACGTACTCCGCAATTCGTTAGATTCCAACAACTGAACGCTAGATGAAAGAAGTTGCTCGCGCACGTCCGGCCCCACTCAACTTGCCCACCGCCTTTTGAGCATATCGGCGGGCTTCAGCGTCGGCTTGAAGCACTCCTTCGATCGAACCCAGTTTCCCAGAATTAGATGCTGCAACCGTCCCTTCGATGATCCTGGGAATTTCATCGAAGGCGATGCTGCCCTCAAGAAACGCAGCCACGGCGACTTCATCTGCGGCGTTAAGCGCGACCGTCCTCGCCCCACCCGCCTCAGCCGCTTCATATGCTAAACGGAGACAGGGAAATTTACTCATGTCTGGAGGGCTAAAGTCGAGATGACGCAAGTCTCTGACCGGGAAGCGCATATCCGACTGAATTCGCTCGGGATAGGTCAGAGCGTAGAGGATCGGGAGGCGCATGTCGGTCACGGAAAACTGAGCAAGTATGCTGCCATCTACAAACTCCACCATGGAATGAATTGTCGACTGCGGATGGACAATTACTTCCACTTTCGAGGGCGACATGTGAAACAACCTGCATGCCTCGATTACTTCGAAGCCTTTGTTCATCAAAGTCGCCGAATCGATCGTGATACGCTTGCCCATCTTCCATGTCGGATGATTCAGCGCCTGCTCCACTGTGATGGAACTGAACTCCGAGCGTGGCATGTTCAGAAATGGCCCGCCGGATGCGGTGAGCCAGATACGCTCCACTTCCTCGATCCGCCCGCCTCGGAGGCACTGGTGCACGGCGTTGTGCTCGCTGTCGATGGGCAGCAGAGGCTTGCCTTGTTTGCGCGCCTCGGCTGTGATTAACTCGCCCGCAGCGACGAGGCATTCCTTATTGGCCACACCGACGATCTTTCCGGCTTTCACAGCTTCATACGTGGCCTCGAGCCCGGCTACACCGACGATGGCGCTGACCACGAAGTCCGCCTCAGAATGGGTGGCGATCTTCACGACGCCCGCCGGACCGTAGAGCACCTCGATTTCGCTGAGGCCGGCTTGCTTGAGGCGCGCGCGCAACCGATCGGCATCCGGCTCGGAGGCCATTGAAATTACTCTTGGCCGCCAACGTCGCGCCTGTTCGGACGCTGCATCAAGATTGGCGCCTGCGGCTAGGGCAACGATCTGAAATCGTTCCGGATAGGACTCTGCCACGCTCAGGGTGCTGCGGCCGATGGATCCGGTCGATCCCAGGATGGCGATGCGTCTCATATCAGATAAATTCTCAGGCGAATTCTGCGAGCTGAAGTTCTCGAAATCCTATTTTACGCGTTTCGCTGCGACCGCTGGGGAAGCGGGAGGCGGGTACTTATTGCAAGACACGCCAGGCCGCATAGTACCACAGCACCGGAGCGGCAAAAAGGAGGGCATCGATGCGGTCGAGCATGCCTCCGTGGCCGGGAAGAATTGTACCGGAATCCTTTACGCCGGCTCCGCGCTTGATCAGAGACTCCACCAGGTCGCCAAGCTGCGCGGCAATATTCAGAGCGATGGTCAGCAGGATGATAGGCCACATTTCCGGCTTCTCCAGGCCGAATAGTCCGTCGCGCCGCTGGATCAATCCGACGCGCAGCAAGAACGAACTGATCTGAAGGGCATGGTTGAACAGGAGAATGCCGAAGACTAGACTTGCGGCGAGTGAGGCAGCCGCGCCCTCCCAGGTTTTCTTGGGGCTGATGCGGCGCGCCATCAGGTGCCGTCCCAACCCCCGGCCGACGAAATAGGCGAAGATGTCCCCCGCCCAGACGACCAGAAGAAGGTAGAGTATCCAAAATGCGCCAGCCCACTGCTGGCGCAACTGCACCAGCATTCCCATGGGCAGGGCAATGTAGGCAAAGGCGAAGGCCGACGACGCCGCTGCCGGATACCCGCCGGCCATCGGCGACCTCCGCATGGTGATGGTCAGAAAAATGAAGGGGGAAATGGCGCAAGCAAATCCCACGCCGAGGACGAACCTGACGGCGGAAAGTTGTGGCGTTTCAACCGCGGCACTTGTGGCCAGCAGAAGAAAAAAGAATCCTACGAAGATGTAAGTCGGCAAGCGCAGAGGGTGGACACCATAGGACTCGGTAAGCTTCAGAAATTCCTGGACCGTGACCAGCGCGACTGCGGCTGCCACTACGGCCACTACCGGCACTGGGGCGCGCAGCACCAGAAACATCACAATCGGAATCAGGACCAGCGCGGTCGCGATGCGTTTCAGCATGCTGGGAGGCTACTTGGTAACCTTCGCTGGTTGGGAGTGCGCGTGCGATTCGCCATGGTTCAATCCGCCGTAACGCCGCTCGCGCTTCTGATACTCGGCAATGCCTTCCAGCAGATGCACGCCGCGGAAATCGGGCCAGAGTGTGGGCGTTACATAAATCTCGGCGTAGGCCAACTGCCAGAGCAAGAAGTTGCTTAGCCGCATCTCGCCGGAGGTGCGCACCACCAGGTCCGGATCGGGCAAGTGCCGCGTGTAAAGATGATTTCCGACCGTGTCTTCGTCAATCCGGAGGTGCTCAAGGCCGCCGTTCTGCGAAGCTGCGTTGACCATGGAGCGAAACGCGTCTACCAGTTCGCTGCGCGCGCTGTAGTTCAGCGCCAGCGTCAGTACTGTGCCCGTATTGTGACCTGTGCTCTTTCGCGCCCAAGCCATGCGCTCCTGCACATCATCGGGGAGTTCCTGCTGTCTGCCGATATATTCCAGGCGGATATTGTTCTTGTTGAGCGTGGGGACCTCGGCCTTGAGGAAGCGGCTCAGCAAGCGCATCAAGAAATCCACTTCGTTCTTCGGCCGCTTCTTCCAGTTTTCTTCCGAGAAGGCGTACAGCGTGAGTGCGGAGATGCCGATGCGGGCCGCCGTCTCGACCGTGCAGCGCACGGCCTCAACCCCGGCGCGATGCCCGGCCACGCGCGGCATGTGGCGCCTCTTGGCCCAGCGCCCGTTGCCATCCATAATGATCGCGATGTGTCTTGGGAGCCGTTCTGGATCAAGCTGCCGGTAAATTTCGGTTTCCTTGCGATCCAGACCGGCGGGAACTCTTGCCTGCAAGGCCTATCCCCTTCCGAATCCCGAAGCTAACACAGCAGGGAAGGGCTTGCAATCGTCGAAAGTTATAGCACAGGCTGTTCGCAGAAAACCGAAGCTGAAAGAAACCGACCCTCTAGCTGTTCGAGGTTTCCTCGGGCACGATCTTCATTTCCAGCTTCTCCGTGTGGCGCAGTACCGTCAGCGAGCAGCTTACGCCCACGCGAACATCGGTCAGCACACGGTGTAAATCATCCACACCCGCTACCGGATGGCCTTCCAGCGCAATGATTACGTCGCCTTCGCGGACGCCTGCAAGTCGCGCCGGACTCTTCTGTTCGACCGACAATACGACCACGCCCGTTTCCTTGGGCAGATCATAAAAGCGCACCACGCGGCGATGCACCGGCACGGTCTGCGCCGAGACGCCGATGTAGCTGCGGCGGATGCGTCCGTCGCGCAGCAGGCGGCTGGCGACGAACTTTGCAGTATTGATTCCGATGGCGAAACATATTCCCTGCGCCGGCAAAATGGTCGCCGTGTTCACCCCCACCACTCGCCCCGCGGAATCCACCAGTGGGCCACCGGAGTTGCCGGGATTGAGCGCGGCGTCGGTCTGGATTACATCGTCGATCAGCCGCCCGGAATAGGAGCGCAGCGAACGTCCTAACGCGCTCACCACCCCTGCCGTCACCGTGGATTGAAATCCGTACGGATTGCCGATGGCGACCACCAGTTGTCCCACACGAAGCCGTTGCGAATCGCCGAGGGCAGCAGCGGTGAGGCCGGGCTCGTCTACACGCACGACAGCAAGGTCGCTCGCCGGATCGTCTCCGATGGCGGTTGCCGGCATGCGGCGGCCGTCTGACAGGGTGACTTCGATGCGGCGCGCGTCATGTACGACGTGGCTGTTGGTGAGAATCAGACCATCGGGAGTGAAGACGAACCCCGAGCCTCCGCCACGCTGTTCGCGCGGCTCGCCCGAACGTGTGCGACCGGCGGATTGATGAACTTCAATGTTCACTACCGAAGGACTGACGCGCCCCACCGCGCCGGTCACTGCCCGGGAGTAGGCATCGAGTAACGAATCGTCGGATCCGGTGGAACTCGCGGTCGGCGACACAACACGGGGAGTTTCATCTTCCCAACTGTTCGCCTCGGGTTGATTCAGCGACGCAGGGTGGGCAGAGAAAGCGGAAAAGACACTATCAGATTCTTCCAGGTGCATGCTGCATAGATGTAAGTCGATCTATTTCGGATTCAGTTGGCCGTGCAGCAAAAAAGCCGGGACCAAGGGATTGGTCCCGGCCGTGAGTTGGCTGGTTTGCCCGGATAAAATTATGTAAAGGGAGCAGCCGGGCTTCGCCTCGGCTCGGACAGCCGATGGCGGCTGTCCCCACATGAATGAGTCCCTTCGCTCACGCGGTCCTTCTTGGCCGCACCGTCAAGTCCCGCACTTGTGTCAGGATGCTCGACATCTGCATTCCGTTCAGTTGTGAAACGAACGGCAGGATCTCCGCGATGAACTGATCTTTCATCAGTTCGCTGATTTCATCCTGGCGGTTCTTTTCCCCGCCACTGAGCAACTCCGGCACGGTCACCTCCAAGGCTCGCGCCAGCCGTTCCAGGGACGACAGCGTGGGCGTCGCTTTCTCGTTTTCAATTTTGGAAACGTAAGTCCGCGGCACGGACATGCGTCCTGCCAGTTGGCGCTGGCTCAAGCCGCTGCGCAGCCGCAGCGAGCGGATCGACGTTGCGAGGTTCAGGTGTCCGCGGCCTATTCCAGGCATGGGCATCATTACCGGTGGCGCCATCACCACCGGCTCGGGCTCGGGTTCCTCGTCCAGGGACGAGTGGCAGCGTCGGCAATTGTTGTTGACCGTACGGAATTGAACCAACAGGCAGTGATCGCAACGGACGACTTCCCGTGAGTCTACCGGGGCAAGGGTCGTGGCCATCGGGTTGTGGGAGTGCCAGAGCCGGCTACTCCTTACTTCTAAACAACGGAACCTAACTATGGGGGAAGAGGTTCCGACTGCAGTGACAATCTGCGGTACAAGGCCTGTGGATGTCAAGGTTAAAATGTATGAAGCTATAAATCTTGCCGGTGAAAACCGAAAGCAAGCGGCGAAATCCCGCAGAAAACAGGGCGAAAGCAATGATTGATCGTGAGTCCGCGTGGTGTTTACTAACTGAGTTCACCCAGTCAGAAAGTTTGCGCAAGCACGCGCTGGCGGTTGAGGCCTGCATGCGCGCTTGCTCCGGTAAGTTTGCTGGCGGCTCAGGGAACTCGGAGTCTTCCGATCTTGGGTTGTCCGAAGAAGACCTGTGGGGCATCGTCGGACTCATTCACGATTTTGATTATGAAAGGTTTCCCAGCCTGGAAGATCATCCTCACAAGGGAAACGAGATTCTCAAAAAACACGGGTGGCCGGAAGTGATCCGGCGGGCGGTCATGTCCCACGCGCAGTACACAGGCGTTACGCGCGATACGCCGATGGAAAAATCTCTTTTTGCTTGCGACGAGCTCGCTGGATTCATCACTGCCGTCGCCTTGATCAAGCCGGGAAAATCCCTAGCCGAGGTGGATACGAAGTCGGTTCGAAAAAGAATGAAAGATAAGGCCTTCGCCCGGAAGGTGAACCGAGAGGACATCGTGAACGGCGCTGCTGCCTTGGGCGTGGACTTGGACGAGCACATCGCATTCTGCATCGAAGCGATGCGGGGGATCGCTGGCGAGTTGGGATTGGACGGGAGCGCGTCAAAGACCGCGTGAGCGATTATGTGTGGAGACGCCCTCGACTGCCCGATCGAGCCCGGAATCTTTCTGCCAAACTACCGCAATGCTTCCGCCACTTTCCCGCTGGCGATTAGGTCCGCGAGCCGCGCGAAGTCTTTGTACATGACGCGGTCTTTCTCCATCGCGGGACACACTGACCGGATCGCCGCATGCGCGGCCTGTCCGCGCTTCGAGGTTTTCAATGGAGCCAAGAAGTCGATCGCTTGGGCTACGGCCATGGCTTCAATAGCCAGCACGTTGCGCGTGTTCTCGACAATGCGCTTCAGCTTGTTCGCCGCCGTCATGCCCATGGAAACGTAGTCTTCCTTGTTGCCCGAGGTGGTGATCGAATCCACTGACGCGGGATGTGCGAGTACTTTGTTCTCGCTGACCAGCGCGGCCGCCGTGACCTGCGGCATCATGAAACCAGAATTCAATCCTGCGCCGTGCGCCAGGAACGGCGGTAGTCCTTCGCTGAGCGCCGGATTCACCAGACGCTCGATCCGGCGTTCGCTGATTCCCGCCAGCGCGCTGAGCGCGATGGCTAGAAAATCCAAAGCAAACGCGAGGGGTTCACCGTGAAAGTTCCCGCCGGAGATTACGTCGCCTTCGGAATTCTTGGCGTCGGTGATGAATACCAAGGGATTATCCACTGCGGAGTTCGCCTCGGTTTCAAACACCTGGCGGCAGTGCGCCAGCGTGTCTCGCACCGCGCCATGCACCTGCGGAATGCAGCGGAGGGAGTAAGCGTCCTGCACGCGGCCGCACTGGCGGTGGGATTCGCGAATCTGGCTGCCTTCGAGCATCTTGCGAAGATTTGCTGCTGTCTTCATCTGTCCGCTATGCGGGCGGGCTTTGTGGATGCGCTCATCGAAAGCAGCGTCAGTGCCTTTCAATGCGTCGCAACACAATCCACCCAACACGTCGGCGGAATCCACCAATATTTCCCCAGCCAAAAGTGCCAGCGTGCCCACAGCAAGCATGCCCTGAGTGCCGTTGATGAGCGAGATAGTTTCTTTGGCTTCGAGCACCAGCGGCTTGACCTGTGCCTGCTTCATCGCGTCGGCGCTAGGAATCAGCGCGCCTGCTGCGTTAATGCATTCGCCTTCGCCGATTAACGCCAGCGCAAGATGCGCGAGGGGAGCGAGATCGCCGCTAGCGCCTACACTGCCTTGCGACGGCACGAACGGGGTGACGTCGCGGTTGAGCATTTCACACAGCGTATCGATGACAATCGCGCGGACGCCGGAGTAGCCCTTGGCCAAAGAGTTGGCCCGCAAGAGCATCATGGCGCGCGTCTCCGCCACGGAGAGAGGATCGCCGACTCCGACGGCGTGGGAGCGTACCAGATTGACTTGCAGTTCGTGAATCTGATCTCCGACGATGCGAACGTCACTGAGCTTGCCCACGCCGGTGGTGACGGCGTAGGCCAATTTGTTGCCAGCGACGATTTCGTCGACCACGGAGCGAGCCCGATTCACGGCTTCGCGCGCGTCGGCGAACAGCAGCACGGGACGACGTTGGTCCGCGACCTCGCGCACCGCCTCCAGCGTGAGATCGTTACCGCTGATGTGAAGCGCGTTCAAATAAGTTTCCTGTTTCCAGCTTCTTGTTTCTAGTGACCAAGTTAGAGCTTTCCCACTACGGCGCGAAAGACTTTCAGATACTTTTCCGGCAGAACTGCGGCTTTCATATCTGCGTCCGTGACGATATGCGTGGTCTCGCCTTCCGCCAGCAGCGTGCCGTCGTCAACTCGGCGCAGTTCATAACCGAAGTGGACCACCGAATCGCGCACATTTAACAACTCAGTGCGGACGAGAACTTCCTCGTCGTAGCGCACCGGCGCGCGATAGCGGCATTTGGCCTCGGCGACGGCGATGAAGCGATGGTCCTGACTCTCCATATCGCGATAGGAAAAGCCCAACTGCCGCAGCAATTCGACGCGTCCCACTTCAAACCAGATGAAATGGTTGGAATGGTAGACCACACCCATCTGATCGGTCTCCGCATAACGGACGCGCAGGCGAGTTTCGTTGACCGCCCGTCCGTGGCCGAAATTCATTTGCCGCTCCAGACGGGCTTGCGCTTTTCGAGAAATGAAACGATGCCTTCGCGGAAGTCGGCGGTGGTGCGGATCGCGGCATTTTCGCGCACGGCCGCTTCAATCTGCGCATCCAGTTCGGCGCGCCCATGATCGCTGAGCAGTTGCTTGGTCGCGCGCAACGAAGCTGGACTGTTCTCCATCAGCAACGCCGCCAATTCCCGGGCGCGTGCCATTAGTACTTCTGGCGCGACGATTTCTTTGATCAACCCCATGCGCGCCGCTTCTTCTGCGCCGAAAATCCGTCCAGTCAACAAAAGATCGCGCGCCTGCTTTTCGCCGACCTGACGCAGCAGGAATGTCGAAACGATCGCGGGTACAAAGCCGATGCGCACCTCGGTGTAGCCGAACTTGGCTTCCGGCACAGCCAGAGCGAAGTCGCACAGCAACGCCAGACCGGTGCCGCCGGCGATGGCGGCCCCATTCACCGCCGCAATCGTAACTTTGTGGAATTCGTAAAGCGTACGGAAGAGGCGGACCATTGTGTCCGAGTCCTTCAGGTTTTGCTCGGGTGACCGGCCAATCAGCGCTTTCAAGTTGTCCAGGTCCATGCCCGATGAGAAGGCCTTGCCCGCGCCCGTTAATATGAGGACAAGCGCTTCCGATTTCTCCACTTCCTTCAAGGCGCCCAGCAGATCGTCAATCAACTCGAAGCTGATGGCGTTGCGCTTTTCTGGGCGGTTCAGCGTGATCGTGGCGACGCCCGAATCGTAAGTGAGTTGGATCGTTTTATAGTTCATGTTTGGATTATTGGTCGCTGACTGAATTTGTGTACCTCGCCCCCATCTCAGTGGTCGCGCGGAGCAAAGCTTCCAGCGGCTTCAGAGGCGGCAACTCTGCGCCACGCTGCTTCAGAGCCTCAATCACTTTCTCGGTTGCAATGTTGCCGACCAGTGCATCTTGCGCGAACGGGCAGCCACCTAACCCGCCAATGGCCGAATCAAAGCGCCGACAGCCGGCGTCGTACGCGGCAAGAATCTTTGCCGCGGCCTGCTCGGGACGGCTGTGCAGGTGCACGCCGATCTCAAGGTAATCGTACTTCGCCATCACCGCGCTTACCAGTTCACTGATCTGTTCAGGGGTGGCCACGCCCACAGTGTCGGCCAGGGAAATCATGCGGAGATTGTCGACCTCCATCAGCGAGATCGCTTCCATCACTTCGTCCACGTTCCACAAATCGCCGTAGGGATTGCCGAATGCCATCGAGATGTAGACCACAACGTCGAGCGCGGCATCGTCGGCTTTTTTCTGGATCTGCTCCAGTTCTTCGAGCGCTTCTTCGGCAGATTGATTTTGATTTTTGCGCAAGAAAGTTTCCGAGATCGAATACGGAAATCCCAGAGTGTGCAGCGCATGCGTATCGATCGCCCGCTGCGCGCCTTTTTCGTTGACCACGATGCCAATGATCTCCACATCGTCGGGCGGATCGAGCTCCTTCAAGACTTCTTCCGAGTCGGCCATCTGGGGCACAGCTTTCGGCGAGACGAAGGAGACTGCATCGATTTGCTTGAATCCCGCACTGATCAATGCCTGCAAGTAAGCGCGCTTGATATCGGACGGAATCTGACCCTTCAGCCCCTGCCAGGCGTCGCGCGGACATTCAATCAGTTTGACGGTGTCGGACAATTCACTCACCGCGGAGACACGGAGATCAAGAAATTGTAGGAGCTTCCATGAATCATGTTTGCAACACTCCCACCTTGAACTCTGCCACGTCAGGATTCAGCGCTGCAGCTTCCAGAGCTTGAGTGATAGCATCGCGCGTCTCGATGGGGTCGATGATTTTGTCGATCCATAGCCGAGCTGCGCCGTAGCGCGGATCGGTCTGCTCGTCATACGTGCGTTTTACCGATTCGTAGAGTTCTTTCTTCTCTTCCTCGCTCAACTTCTTGCCGCCGCGTTCCAGTTGCTTCACTTTGATCTCGACCAAAGTTCCCGCCGCCGAGTCTCCGCTCATTACGGCATAACGCGCCGTCGGCCAGGCGAAAACGAAGCGTGGATCAAATGCTTTGCCGCACATAGCATAGTGCCCCGCGCCGAAGGATCCGCCCACGATCACAGCGATCTTCGGCACCACGGAGTTCGATACCGCATTCACCATCTTCGCGCCGGCCTTGATGATGCCGCTCCACTCCGCGTCGCGGCCGACCATGAAGCCGTTCACGTCGTGGAAGAAAACCAGCGGGATCAGATTTTGATTGCAATCCATGATGAAGCGCGCGGCCTTCTCTGCGGATTCCGTATAAATCACGCCGCCGAACTCGATGCGCTTGTGGCCTTCGTGGTCGGTCTGATGGGCGTGCATCTTCTGGTTCGCGACAATGCCCACGGCAAAGCCGCCGATGCGTCCGTAGCCGCAGATGAGAGTCTTACCGTACTCGGGCTTGTACTCGTCGAAGCAGCTGCCATCGAGCACGCGCGCCAGGATATCTTTCATGTCGTAGGGACGCGCGGGAGACGAATCGTAAATGCCGTAAATTTCCTCGGCGGTCATTGCCGGTTCGGTCGGCTTCTTGCGATCCCAGGGTGACTGGCGTCGGTATCCCCACTTTTCCACGATCGAGCGAATACGCGCGAGACAAGCGCGATCGTCCGGTTCGCGGAAATCCACCGTTCCGCTGATGCCTGCGTGCATGGCCGCACCACCCAAATCTTCCGCCGAAACTTTCTGTCCAATTGCTGCCTGTACCAGCGCCGGACCGGCTAGAAATAATCCGCTGCCATCGGTCATCAAAACGTGATCGCACATTACTGGCAGGTATCCGCCGCCAGCCACACACATGCCCATGATGGCCGCGATCTGCGGAATGCCCAGCGCAGACATGACCGCGTTGTTGCGGAAGACGCGCCCGAAGTCGTCTGTGTCAGGAAAAACATCTTCCTGCAGAGGCAAGAAAACGCCCGCCGAATCCACCAAATAAATCGTTGGTATGCGGTTCTCGATGGCGATGTTTTGAGCACGAATCACTTTCTTCGACGTCATGGGGAAAAATGCGCCAGCTTTCACCGTGGCATCGTTCGCGATGATCATGACTAAGCGCGTCTGAACTCGCGCGATACCTGTGATCACGCCGGCGGCCGCGGCTCCCCCCCACTCTTCGTACATACCGTAGGCCGCATAAAGTCCCAGCTCGAAGAAACTTCCGGGGTCAGTCAATAATTCGATCCGCTCGCGCGCGGTGAGGCGCCCTTTGGCATGCTGATTTTCGATCGCCTTGGCGCCGCCGCCTTCGCAAATTTTTTCGCCTTCATTGCGGATTTGCGACATAAGATCAGCCAGAAAGCGCATGTTGGCCTCGAACCTCGCCGACGTAGGGTCGACTTTCGTTGTCAGGATGCTGGAGGCCTGAGACTTGGGGAGGGCGGGAGTTTCGCTGCGATCGGCCATGGGTGAAGAGAGCGGACTGATTACGGTATAACACTCCCGCAGCGCCATGCAACGCGGTACGCTGCAATCAGGGGCTATTCCGGTATACGCGCAACAGACGAGGTCGACAAATAGCCTCCTTATTAGCCTTCGGCTCTTCTGACCCCAAGGGCGCTCAAACAACTGATCTTCAAACTTTGATCCGGCGCAAAGCTTCGGCTACCGGATCATCCACCAGCGCATCCACGAGTCCGATTGCCAGGCCTCGCTCCGCGCTGATCTTTTCCGCGGCTAGAAACATTTCGAGAGCAATGTCTTTGCCCACAAGCCGTGGCAATCTTTGCGTTCCACCCCATCCCGTGATCAGGCCCAAAGCTGCGCCGCGGTGTCCAAACAGCGCGTGGCGGGAAGCTATGCGCCGGTGGCAAGCCAGCGCCAAATCCAGGCCTCCACCCATGCAGTATCCCGAGACGGCGGCATACACCGGAGCCGGGAACTGCTCAATGGACCACATGAGCGCCTGGCCGATTCTTGAAAACTCATAGGCTGCCGGGCCGTTGAGTGCTGCAATCTCTTTGAGGTCGGCGCCCACGGAGAAAAACTTTGCGTTCCCGGTGATTACGAGCGACTGAGTCTTGTTGGCCAGTTCACGAATCGTAGCAGTTAGGGAGAGTACGCATGCTCGTGTTAGTCGGTTTGTCCCGTCCTGGGACTGGAGACGCAGGATGAACGCGCCGTCCTGCTCGTCGAGATGAAAAAAAGATTCGGACATGGGCGGCGAGAACTGAACTTTAGATCTTGGGTGTTCGGGCCCCATCTCCAGGTTCTATTTGCTCTCAGACGACCGCGGCTTGCAGATGCGAAAGACCTAAGGCCTTAAGACCGTCTCTGCATCCACTCCGCCAGACGGCATCCATCTTCTTCCAGCAGGAAAGTTCCGGCGCCGAAGCATTCGCCGAAAATGCGATGCGACTCCTGATCTCGAGCCGCGCGTGGAATCCATTGCTTTCCCACCTGATACTGCGCCGCGGTGAACCATTTCTGTGGCAAGACTTCCACCAATCCTGCCTGCAGATAGAGGACAAAGAGCGCGAATGCCGGATCGTCATTCGACATCGCCTTGTAGCTGGTGGGCACAATCAGTTCATCGACCATTGCCAATTCTGGAGGGACGTCGATCTTGTGCATTCCCGGACCGAGCGCGAGAGGCACTTCGAAGTCCGCAATCGGTGGAGTCTTGGAGTAGATGCGGTCGGAAGATTGCTTGAACCATCCTGCAATCTCGGCGATGTCAAAAGCTGTGAGCTGGTCCGGATCGAAACCGGCAAAACGAATACTGCGGCTTTCCGGACACCAAATTCCGAGACAACTCGGCGATACAACAAAGGGCCGACAGTACGTGTTCAACGCCAGTCGAGGCTTATCCGGTTCCTGCTGCAAGGCTAGTGAAACCACGTATCCAACGGGTCCCTGGTCACCGTGATGCGTCCAAACAAAATGCTGCCCGGAATTGGAATTGAATGCCTGGAAGGTCTTCCAATACCACGGCGCAGGACCAACGGTACGCTCGAGTTGTTGCCGGATGCTGGTGAGATTTGGAGTTGGCATTTTCGGAGAGAAGTTGCTTTTGTGCGGAGCAGCGATGACCGTGATTTTTCTTTGAGGTTGCAATCTGCAACTTCAAAGCGTAACGCCAGCAGCCTTCACATTCGCGCGGATAAACTTCACGATGTCATCCATCGCCGTGCCCGGCTGGAAGATGGCGGCTACGCCAAGTTTCTTGAGAGCATCAATATCCTGATCGGGAATGATCCCGCCAACCAGTACCAGAACATCATCCATTTTGTTCTGTTTGAGTAAGTCCATAACCCGCGGGACGATGGCATTGTGCGCGCCCGAAAGAATCGACAGCCCGATTACCTGCACATCTTCCTGCAGCGCCGCGCTCACGATCATCTCCGGCGTCTGCCGCAGGCCGGTGTAAATCACTTCCATGCCGGCATCGCGCAACGCGCGGGCAATCACCTTGGCGCCGCGGTCGTGACCGTCGAGTCCCGGCTTTGCCACCAGTACGCGAATCTTCAGGTCAGCCATCGCCATTCATTTAACCACAGACGCCGTAGGGGAGCACAGCGCCGGGTGCTGCCCGCTCTCTGTGGTCATAGCGTCTTCGTATCCAGGCTCTGCCACAGATACCAGCAAGCCACGCTGCGGTAAGGCTCCCAGCACTTTGCGATCTTTTCCATCTGCTCGGGGCTTGGCAGCTTGATCTTTTGCTTGCGGTCTTTCTTCGCCGTCGCAGGCTTCTTTCCTGTGTAGGACTTCGTCGCTGTCTTTGCCCGCTGTACGTCGAGATAGTGCTTGTAAATTGCCATGCGTACTCCGAAATCGCCTGTCGGCAGTACATTCTCGCGCTTCAGCGTGAACATCAGAAACATCTGCGCCGTCCATACGCCGATGCCTTTTACCTGCGTCAGATGTTCGATTACTCGTGCGTCCGGTAACTCCGACAGGCGTGCAAAATCGAGCAAGCCCCCAGCCGTCTTTGCTGCGAGATCCTTGAGATATGCGGACTTCTGTTTCGACAATCCTGCACCACGCATCTGTTCATCACTGAGTTTGAGGATGCCCTCAGGCGTAAGCGGCTCGCCGGCGAGCGCCGCAAATCGCTTGAAAATTGTTACGGCGGCCTTGCCATTCAATTGCTGGTAGACGATGGCTTCGGCCAGGCTGTGAAACTCCGGTGGCCCAAACTGCATGCGGCACGGCCCAATACGCTCAATAATTGCGCGCATGACCGGATCGGACTTCTTGAGATGGGTGACAGCTCTTCGCATGATTCCATAGGTTTATCACAAAATTATCCGGAGGCGAACAAAACTCGAATATTCTTCGGTGCGCAGACCCTAAATCAGCGCGCCACAGCCGACAGCATTCCCGCCAGGCCTCCGCCCAACACTACCCACGCCGGATTCACTTTCCACTTCCACAGGACCGCCAGCGCCGCAGCGGCAATTACCCACATCGGCCATCCGCGCAAAGCATCGCCTGCCAGTCTTACCGTGACGCCCGCCATCAGCGCAACAGCGCAAACGTTCACGGAGTCGAGAAAACCAGCCATCCACGAGGAGCGGCGAAGCCTGGGCAAGATCGGTCCCAACAACGCGACGTACAGAAACGACGGCAGAAAGATCGCGACCGTCGCCACCACCGCCCCCCAGCCCCCGCCGAGAAGATATCCGATGAAGGTCGCAGTCGAAAGCACTGGCCCCGGCGTGAACTGGCCAATCGCGATAGCATCCAGCACCTGCTGCTGCGTCAGCCAGTGATGATCGCGCACCAACCCTTGTTCAACGAATGCGAAGAGCACATACCCGCCGCCATAAAGCACGGCACCCACCTTAAGGAAGAACCATCCGAGACGCGCCACCGGCACTCGCTTTGCGACGGGCACGCCAGCCGCCACCACCAACGCACCGGGTAGCAGACCTGCTAGCAGCGTTGGCAGCAGAATCGACTTCTTCACAAGAATCAATCCTGCAGAGAGAGTGGTTCCATCAGCTGCGCGAGGTAACTTTCGTATCTGCTGCACGCCCATCCCGATCACGCCACCGGCGGCCAGGATCGCCAGCGGGCTTATTTTCACGAGAAACGCTACCAGCGCGAGGGTTCCCAACACGCCCAGCCACGCATCGCGGATCGCAATCTTTCCAAGTCGCCATACTGCGATCGCAATCACCGCGATCACTGCCGGCTTCACTCCCGCCAGCAGAGACTCTGCCAGAGGCAACGTGCCGAAACGAACATACGTCCACGCCACTGCCGCCGTGATCAGCGCCGCTGGAACGATGAAGCTCGTTCCAGCCACCGCCAGCCCCGCCCACCCAGCGCGTGCGAAACCGACATTGATTGCCATCTCGGTAGAGTTCGGTCCAGGGATGACGTTGGTCAGGCCCAGCATGTCGAGAAACCGCTGGCGCGTGATCCATTGCCGCTTGCGGACGACTTCATCTTCCATCAGCGCGATCGCCGCGGCCGGGCCGCCGAAGCTGATCGCTCCCAGCTTGAGAAAAAGCGCGATCAAGCCACGCAGGCGGTCGCCCAACGGGCTTTCGCTGCTGTGGAAGGTAGTAATTGGGTCTGGCTCGGTCAAGCCAGAATTGTAGCGTGATCTTTCAGGCGTCTTAATTGTTCTGGGGCAAAATCCCGGCTACTACCCTCTTGCCTTGCCCGCCGGAAGCTGGAATCCGATGCGCTTGCGCGGTGGGTCCTCGGGCGTCATCAACTCCTTGATCGCTTCGATCAGATCCTGAATCGTGGAATCGTGTGTGTCCAAACGATTCTCCAGTTCGTAGATCTTTCCTGCAAGCTTTCGATTCGTAGCAAGCATCTCGCGCAGCCGCACAAACGCGCGCACCATAAACACACTCATCTCCACAGCCCGCTCGGAATTGAGCACGGTTGCCGCCATGATCGCGCCGTGCTCAGTGAACGCATTAAGGTGGGTATCGCCGCCCGCCATGCGTGTTACTTGAGATCACAATTTGTGATCTCAAGTTTTCGTGCTCTTTGGCTGTCAGCTGAAAGACGAAGTCCGAAGGGAATCGTTCCCGATTGCGCTTGATCTGCTGGTTGAGAACTCTCACCGGTACGCCATAAAGCTCGGCAATATCGGCGTCGAGGATTACCCTCTGATGGCGCAGAAACAAGATGCGCGATTCCACAGCGGAAGCTAACGCCGTACGCTGTTTCGGCATGCTCAACAATGTCGCTTCTTTTCTTTTCTTCATTTGAGGTCGCAATCTGCGACCTCAATCATAATCGGAGGGGAGTGAGACTTCCGCCGGTGGAACCACAATCTTTCGGGAGCTTCCCAATTAGGGCGAGGTGGTATCGCCATACGAGACAAAGGGTTGCCGCGCTGGATGACTGACGCTTTCCTTGCTCCTATGTGATGCTGACCTCGGTGTAAGTCCCATAAACTTCCCGCAACGCCTCGCAAATCTCGCCTACGGTGGCGTAGGCGCGCACCGCGTCCACGATGTAGGGCATCGTGTTCGCGGGAGAAATCCTTTCATGCGTGCCTACTTTTGGTTCCTGCGCCGCGGCTTTTTTCAGCGCGTCGAGACACCGTCGCACTTCGTCATTTGATCGGCGGGCCCGTAGTGCCTTGAGTTTGGCCGACTGTTGCCGGGCAACGCCTTCGCCAATGTAGAGAATGTGCGGCGATTCTTCTTCGACCACGAATTCGTTTACCCCTACAATGATTTTCTCTTTGGCTTCGGCGGCGCGCTGGTACTGATAAGAGGCTTCGGCGATTTCCTTTTGCGGATAGCCGCGCTCGATAGCTTTCACCATTCCGTCCATCGCGTCCAGCTTGCCAAAGTAATCGAACGCGCCCTTTTCCATTTCCAAAGTCAAGGCTTCTAAGAAATATGATCCGGCCAGCGGATCGACCGTCTGCGTCACGCCCGATTCATAGGCGATGATCTGCTGCGTGCGCAGCGCGATCCGCGCTGCTTCTTCAGTGGGCAAGGCCAGCGCTTCGTCGTAGGAGTCGCAGTGCAGCGATTGCGTCCCGCCCAGGACGGCCGCAAGCGCCTGCAACGCAACGCGCGCAATGTTGTTCATAGGCTGCTGCGCGGGCAACGATACTCCTGCCGTTTGCGTGTGGAATCGCATCAGCCAGGTGCGCTGGTTCTTCGCTCCAAACCGCTCTTTCATCACTTGAGCCCAAATCTTCCGGGCCGCACGATACTTTGCAATCTCTTCGAAGAAGTCATTGTGGGCGTTGAAGAAAAAGCTGAGGCGCGGACCGAATTCATCCACATCGAGTCCGCGCCGCCGTGCCCACTCCACGTATTCCACGCCGTCGTACAACGTGAACGCCAGCTCCTGCAGCGCGGTCGAACCGGCTTCGCGGATGTGATACCCGCTGATCGAGATCGTGTTGAAACGTGGCGTGAACTTCGATCCGAACTCAAACGTGTCGATTACCAACCGCATCGATGGTGCCGGAGGATAGATATATTCCTTCTGCGCGATGTATTCCTTGAGGATGTCGTTTTGAATCGTGCCCGAAATCCTTTTCCAGTCCGCGCCTTGTTTCTCCGCGACAACCAGATACATGGCCCACAATACCGAAGCAGGCGAATTGATGGTCATCGATACGGTCGTCTTTTCCAGATCGATGCCGCCAAACAGAATTTCCATGTCTTCGAGCGAGTCGATGGCGACGCCGCACTTTCCCACTTCGCCTTCGCTTGCCGGATGATCCGAATCGTAGCCCATCAGCGTGGGCAGGTCGAAGGCTACAGAAAGTCCGCCACCGCCGTGCTCGAGCAAATATTTGTAGCGCTGGTTGGTTTCCTCGGGCGACGCGAAGCCGGAAAACTGTCGCATGGTAAACAGCTTGCCGCGATATCCCGTGGCATGAATGCCGCGCGTGTAGGGAGATTGGCCGGGATAGCCTAGATACTTTTCCTCGCTCCAGTCTTCTGGGAGATCCGCTTGCGTGTAGAGGCGGCGAATGGGAACTCCGGAAATCGTCGTAAAGCGAGCGTGCCCGTGCTCATCAACATTCACCCCGGTGGGCGCGCCGATCGGGCGCTCTGGAGCTTTCTCGATTGTGGGTGCAAGTGTTTTCTCGGCCCAGTTCTTTTCGGTTGCGGAAGGATGGCGGTTTTCAAAAACGTCAGCGGCAGGATTCTCGGCAATCTGCGGCTTGGACGGCTTCTTTTCCATACGAACCCCAGTGTTCTGTTGTGATGATAGGGAAGGGCGAGCGCGGGGGCAAGGCGCGAGCGGGTCATTCAAACGACCGGTCGGTCAGGGGACTCAACGCAGAGGACGCGGAGTACGCAGAGAGAATTCAGAAAGTGTCATCCTGAGCAGCCGAAGGATCCCTAACACCTACGCAGCAGTCGGCCCGCGTCAAGGCGCTCTCTTCGGCGGCGCTGAGGGACGTTTCGTGAGAACTCCTCGATGGGCCGCGCGCACCGGAAAGATGAAAGGGATCCTTCGACTCCATGACTGCTTCGTCTTCGACGAAGCAGTCACTCCGCTCAGGATGACAGGGCTGAGTTCTTGCGCGACAGTTCCCACGCTTTGGCGTATTTCCACGACACGTAAACCGCATGGTAGAGATGCAGTAGCAGGCCTTCACGTCCATCGAGAAAGCCGAGGCGAAAAAAATAGTTGTAGATGAACGTCGTCAGCGGGCGTAGCACGATGTTGATGACGCTGAATGGAACCTTGCCATTGCCTTTCGCCACGACCATCTCCGCTCCCAGCGACGAGTAACGGTTCATGTGGTCGATGTAATCGGAGAGCGTGGGGTAGGAATGGTGGAGGAGTGCGACGTTCTTGAGCTTAGCGGTGTAGCCATCAACTTTAACGATCTCGTGGACGGAGCGCTCTTCAAAACGCCCATACCCATGACGAAAAAGCCGTAACTTGGGATCAGGCCAGAAGCCACCATGTTCAATCCAGCGGCCTAGAAAGTGATTCTTGCGAGAAACCCAGTATCCGCTCACCGTGTCCGCCAGATTCTGTGGCTCTTTTCCGGCATGTGCCTCTTCATACGCCATTACTAATTCCACTGTGTCCAGCGAGTCGCCGCCAACACTCCGTGAAAAGTTTGCTAATTTAGTTTCGGTGAAGCCGGCAGGCTTAGACATGAGTAATGGGATCAGTTTGGCGAGATGTAGATCGACTTCCTCATCCGCGTCCAAACTCAGAATCCAGTCGCCCGTAGCCTTGTCGATCGCCGAGTTCTTCTGCGCGGCGTAGCCTTTCCATTCTTCGACGAAAACTTTCGCACCGAATGACTTTGCGATCTCGATGGTGCGATCGGTCGAGCCCGCGTCGACGACGATGATTTCTCCCTTGTCGTCGCTGACCAGTGGCCGCACGCTCTCGAGTGTGCGGCCAAGGTTGGATTCCTCGTTATGGGTGATGATGACGACAGACAAGCTCACGCGAGGAAGAATACATCGTCGAGCCTCAGATAGAGAATTGACGGCGAAGTATCTCCCCGGCGTGGACTACGACGGCGGCGGTTGAGGCGATGTTGCTTGCGGCGGATTAGTTCCCGCGGGAGAGACATCCCGGCGTGGAGCGACATACGGCACGTTGGGGAGACGCGTGACCTGGCCGCGCGTGGCTTCGGCGACGTCAATGTTCGAGTGGTCGAGCAACAAGCCTGTGGCGCGATCGAGTTCGATGCAAGACTTTTCATACGCCGCTTTGGCGGAAACCAGATTCGACTCGGAGGTAGTCAGGACGGAAGCGTCCTGCAAGATCGCAGTTGTGGTGGTGAGTCCGACTTTCAACTTCTGTTGATCGGCGTCGAGCGTCTGGCGGGCAAAATCGACCGCATACTGCGCCGCCTGCACGGAAGCGCGGTTCTGTCTTACGTCAAATTGCGCGTTCCGCACTTCGATCCGCACCTGATTCTCCAACTGGTGCAAGCGTACCTGGGCTTGACGATATTCCAGTTCTGCACGCACCTGATTGGCCTGCGCTTCGCGATTCCGCAACGGAATGTTGAGGGTGAGTCCAACGCCTTTATCGGGCGCTGTGGAGTTGACGAGCTGGTTCAGCGTTCCACCGTAACTGACTGGACCGCCATTGGCAAAGGGAGGTGGCGCGCTGGGGCCGCTAAAGCAGTTTGATATGGCGGGATTGCAAGTTGGTGGCAGCACCGCGGGATTGACATTTCCGCCGACACCCGACCCGCCGTAATAGGCGAAGGCATCGAGCGTGGGCAGCAGGGCATTGCGAACCGCCTTGCTGCTGAGGTCGCGGGAGTTGAGGTCGATGCGCGACTCCACCAGTTCCGCGCGATGGTCGAGAGCTTGATTGATCAGGTCTTGCGTGGGCGTGACCGGTTCTTGCTCGGGAAGCTGCATGGTCGAGGTGGGAATTACGTCGGCTTCGGCCAGCACCGGATCTTCGATGCTGCGGCTGAGTGCGTTCTTCATAAGCAACTGTTGCAGCTGCAGGTTGTTCTCCGCCAGAATCAGGTTCTGCTCGTCCGTTGAGACCGTGCTCTGCGCGCTTACCACCTGAATGGGCGGAGCGGTGCCGACTTGCGCTTGCTGCTTGGAATCATCCAGTGCTTTCTGCGCATAGGTGAGGGCTTCGTGCTGTACGCGCACGTTCTCGTAGGCATAGACCAAGTCCCAATACATGTTCTCGATCTGGTCGACTGTAGTGATGACTTGCAGGCGAAAGGCGACGTCGGAAATCTCGCGGTTATTTTTTGCGATGCGGACAAAACGCAGGTTAGGAAGCGAACCAAAGCCCTGCAGGAGATTTTGCGTGATCTTGAACTGGAAATTCGAGCCCAACTCGGGGGTCAGCAAGCTGGTAGGGCTATTGGTGGTGAGATGCGTATTGTTGAACCCCACGGACAGGGCTGTACCCCATTGGAATCCCTGAGTGTAGGCGAAGTTCGCCGTGTAGGTGTTCTGCCCCACGATTGGAATGGGGCTGAGGACGCTGGTGGATTCGCTGTCGTTCTTGTCGAGTTGCAGCGTGCTGGTAATGACGGGGTCGAAGCTGGTTATGGTCGAGCCAATCCCGAGCGTGGAGCTGACCAGGCCGTTGGTGCCGGTGCCTATGCCGCTGGCCGCAACGGTAGTTCCACCGGTGCCGGAGCCCACCGTGCCACCGAGGCCGCCAACGCCTCCACCAGGGGTGTTCTGCACGATGCCGGCATTGACACCGAGGATGTTCGCGCCAGACTTGGCGCGCAAGTAATCGGTGTCGGCAATGTTGAGGTTATAGCGGGCGATGTCGAGGTCGAGATTGTTCTCCAGCGTGAGGGCAACGGCATCGTCAATTGAGAGATAGATTTTGCCGTCGCGCATCAGCGCGTCGATGCGCGGTGAGTTGCCCAGGTCGGGCTGCGCCACCTCCTGCGCTTGGTAGGGCTGCAGGATACGGGGAAGCGCCGAGCGCGGTTTGGAATAATCCTGCAAATGCACCGGCTGCGGCAAGGCGGGAGCTGGTGCGGTCTGCGGTGCTGGAGCCGCTGGAACATCCTGCGCGCGCAAGGCCAGCGGTAACTGCGTGCAAGCCAGGATGGCGAGGGCCGTCAACAGCACGGCGGAGTGCCAATTGGCCGCGGTCGTCCGGGACAAAGACATAGTTCGTCTCCTTGAGTGGGAACGGTGGTGCATTGTGTTGAAGGGACAATGACAATATAGATTTTGAATGTCGGATGCGAAAAACATACAAGCGTCACTCCATCTTAGCGGGTGAGAGGGCGGGGGAAGCGGGCGCAGATTGTAAAGAATTGTGAGAAGCGGAACACGCGGGCGAAGTGCGTCGTAGCGCCGGCATCCTGAAGGACAGCGGCGCTACGCACGCGATACCGTGGTTACTGCTGCTGCGGGGCTGGCGGGGCCACGGAGGGCAGTTCCTTGTGCGGCGCGATGTAGGGCACGCTGGGCATGCGCGTGACCTGGCCCTTGGCAGCATCATCGATGCTGATGCTAGCGTGGTCGAGCGTCACGCCAGTAGCGCGGTCGAGTTCGACGCGCGACTTTTCGTAGGCTGCCATGGCCGACATCAAGGTGGACTCCGCCGTGGCCAGCCCGCTCTCGGTCTGCAGGACCAACGTTGTGGTCGAGGTGCCGAACTGATATTTCTTTTGTTCGGCGTCCAGCGACTGCCTGGCATAGTCCACGGCAGCCTGAGCTGAAACTACGCTGGCGCGGTTCTGTTCGACTCCGAACTGGGCGTTGCGGACTTCGATGCTGATCTGGTTTTCGATTTGCTGCAAGCGCATCTGGGCCTGCTGGTATTCCAGTTCCGAGCGGATCTGCACTGCCTGGGCGGCACGGTTGCGTAGCGGAATGTTCAGGGTTACGCCGACGCCTTTGTCGGACGCGGTGGAGTTGATGAGCTGGTTGAGCGTGCCGCCGTAGCTGGTGGTGGGAGCGATGGGGATGAAGGTCTGGCCAGGAGGAATTGAGGCTTGATTGGGTCCCGCGCAAAAACCCTCGGCCTGCTCGGCCAGCGGCTGATTCACACATAGATTCGATGAATTTTGCGAACCGCCCAATCCCGTGCCACCGTAATAGGCGAAAAGGTCCAGCGTGGGCAGCAGAGCATTGCGCACAGCTTTGTTGCTGATCTCTGTTGTGTTGAGCTGAATGCGGGACTCTACCAGATCGGCACGATGGCGAAGAGCATCGGCGATCAGATCCTGCGTGGGCTGGATCGGCTCACTCTCCGGAAGTTCCATGGTAGAAGTTGGAATTACGTCGGCTCCCGCCAGAGTCTGATCGCGCAGGGTGCGGCTGAGCGCGTTCTTCATCAGCAACTGCTCCAGTTGCAGGTTGGTGAGGGCAATCGTCAGAGCTTGCTGGTCCTGGGCGGCGGTGCTCTGGGCGCGGACAACTTCAATGGGCGCAAGGCTGCCGATTTCCACTTGCTTCTTGGTATCGGAGAGCGTCTTGTCGGCGAAGGCCAGCGACTCTTTCTGCACACGAGCGTTCTCGTAGGCGTAAACCAGATCCCAGTACATGGTCTGAATCTGGTTCACCGTCGTAATTACCTGCAGGCGGAAGGCCACGTCGGAAAGTTCACGATCGTTCTTGGCGATACTGATGAAACGATGGTTGGCCGCAAGGCCGAAACCCTGGAGCAGATGCTGCGTGAGTTGCAACTTGAAACCGGAGTTGAGTTGCGGGCTTAACGGACTGAAAGGGGCGTCCCCGGTGGTGACGCGGGTGTTATTAAAGCCCACCAACAGGTTGGTGCCCCAGGAGAATCCCTGCAGGTACGAAAAGCTGCCGGTAGTGGTGTTCTGAGGCGACTCGGGACTGAAGGTGCTGGTCGGGAGGATGTGGAAACGATCATCCTGCAGCGTGCCGGTGAGAACTGGATCGAAGCTGGTGATGAGCGATCCCAGTCCGAGCGTAGAGCCGACCAAGCCCCCTGCGCCTGCGCCTGCCCCGCCCGCGCCGAGAGTGGTGCCTCCCGTTCCGGAGCCGACCTGTCCGCCGAGGCCGCCGACGCCGCCTCCGGGAGTGTTCTGCACGACACCGGTATTGACGCCGAGGGTCTGGGCGCCGGCCTTGGCGCGCAGGATATCGGTGTCGGCGATGTTCAGGTTGTAGCGCGCGATGGCGATGTCCAGATTGTTCTCAAGCGCGAGCGCGATGGCATCATTGAGCGACAGGTAGAGCTTGCCATCTCGCATCAGGGAATCGATGCGCGCGGTGTTGGCCAAGTTCGGTGCCGCCAGATGCCGCGGCGTGTAGGGCCCTATCGGGTTCGGAAAATGCGATACCGGCTGGGAATAATTCAGGACAGGAAGGGGACGCGTTTCCGGCGTATTTTGCGGGACAGGCGCGGTGGGAGGTTCCTGGCCCCAACAGGCGATCGTCAGTGTTCCGAATAAAACTGCGGCGGCGGCCCGCCGGATCTTTGAGGCTGCGCGTGCGAATGGCATCTACTCATCTCCGTTCATTATGGCCTTGCAACGAAAAGACTTGTTTGTAACGCGAAGTTTCCGGATTACCCAAAACGAAAACTCTACTCAGA
>Ga0208189_1000039_pt1 | contig 79607 bp, 71 predicted proteins | sample June2015DPH_10_5_FD_184702 | JGI IMG/M metagenome (GOLD analysis project Ga0208189, IMG submission 184702) | Peatland microbial communities from SPRUCE experiment site at the Marcell Experimental Forest, Minnesota, USA - June2015DPH_10_40... | ecosystem: Environmental > Terrestrial > Soil >... | reverse complement strand
GTGGCTGGTGGCGACGATTGTGGGAAAAGATTTTGAGCCCATTACCCAACTGCAATGCAGTAGAAAATCGCCCCGCCTTCAGCGGATGAAACCATATCAAAAATCAATTCCGACGGCATCGTTCCGGCTAAAACGGTCCGCGCCCAGAGGGCGGTGATTAACCCAATCAACACCGTGACATCACCCATGATGCGAAGCGCGAGTGTATCCGGCAAAAAGCGAGTGGTCAGCCTAATCCAACCAGGCTTGAACGAGCTGACGGCGGCAAGGAACAAAAAAAATATTATCGGGAGGCAAATCGTGGCCAGCCGGCTGCCACGGCTTGGACGTTCTTTGACGGCTTTGACTGAAAAGGCTGAAACAATCCAAAAGAGAATGAAGATCAACCAGCAGAACTCTACAAATTGCATGGACATGCTCGTGCTGGTTATTTTTAACGCCGGGGACTGGATTGTCGAGCGCGGTTGTGGCGGGTAAAAAATCTCCTGCTGGTCCCCAGCTTCGCCTTCCCGCCCGCCGCCATCATCAAGCGCAAACCGCTTTCGTCCACGGCGCGTCCACCCTCCGCAGTACTCTGCTACGGAGGACGGGCCGCGCGGCTGGGTTGGTTGCAACATCGCTTTGAATCGGGTCCCGGTTGAGGCGCGCATCGCCGTTGTCACCGAAATCAGCATCTCGCCGGAAAGCGATGTGCGAGAAAAATTCAGGCGGGTTAAGCCGCTGAAAGAAATTTCCGTCACCCAACGCGGCGAAAGTGAAACCCCGAAAGCTTTCGGGGCTGGACGTGCTGAACATCGTACGCCGGCTCACGGAGGAAAAGCGCCAGAGGGCTGGCGCACTCCAGGACGCTTCGCGAGGTTCGGGGGTCACCGGCAAACGCGCCAGCGTCTTGGACTGTCCACCCTCCGCAGTAATGCTACGGAGGACGGGCGGTGGCCCTCCACCGCTTTCGGAGGGCCCCGAATTTACAACCGCCGACGCCTACGCCTTCGAGCGCGAGCTGGCGGAATTGCATCCTGACAACGACCACATCAAAGAAAAGATTCGCCAGCAACTTCAAGTGCTACGTGACGCCGGCTTGTTGGTTCATCTCGGGCGTGGCGAATGGAGATTGCCATGAACATTTTTTCAACGCCCGTCCTCCGTAGCATTACTGCGGAGGGTGGACAAAGACGCCAGGACGCCAAGACGCAAATATTCGGAATGTATTTTCCAGGCCTTCGCGCCGCCTGCTCGCGATTTATCGGAGTTGCTCCCCTGGGAGAATCCAGCTCAATCCGTCTGCTTTTTCCGATACCGTTTGTGAAGATGTTTGGGAATGGACGGGCTCAAAAATGTGTTCCCCTTGTGGACTTCCCGAATCGCTTGGCACAGACTGTCAACGGCGGTGTGTTTGATGAGATAGCCCATCGCGCCGGATTTGGCCGCCTCTTCGACATATTCTTCATCACCGTGCGCCGAAAGCATGAGCACTTTGGTGGCGGGGGCGGCTTTGAGAATCTGGCGCGTCGCTTGCAAACCATTGAGCCGCGGCATGGCAACGTCCATCAGAACCAATGCGGGACGAAGTTTTTTGGCCATGGCGACCGCCTGATTGCCGTTTTTCGCTTCGCCGACCACTTCAAGATCGTCTTCGCGTTCCAGAATCTTTCTAATATCCCTGCGCACGAGCGTGTTATCGTCCGCCAGCAAGACAGTGATTCGCTTCATGAATAGTGTTGAGCCACAGACATTGGTGCTTAATTAAGCTTAATGTTGTGTGTGGTTGCCACTCTGTCTATGGGGTGAACACCCCATGTTCTGCCGGGTGAGGGCGGGCGTTAAAACAAATCATTGCCCTGATTATCTCCGCCGTCCGCGTTAATTTTCCATGACCGGCGAACTGGCTGCGGCTTACCAAAGCGGCTCGCAGCGCGCCCGCGTCGTCACAGAATCCTGGGGCGAATCCAATCTTTATTGCCCCAACTCCGATGAATCGCGAGCGGGCTTACGCTATAGCAGTTCACATTGAGATTGACACATCGGGGCAGGTAGGGCGGGCAATCCTCTGCCCGCCGCTCTTTTGCCAACGAGCACGCACGCCGGCGCGCACGGAGTGACGCGCCCTACCTTCACCGCTGCCCCTTTTCCCAGCAGCCTAGCAAACTGTGCCAATGTTAACTGAAACTGCTATACCAAACTGAGACCAGGGTTTTCCCAGTGGCGGCAAGGAACACCCTAGTCGCGGTCGCACCGGATGGGACGTAACGTTATTTATGACCAAAAAAGAACAGCAGCGCATCTTAAAGCGAATTGCAAAATCCATCGAAGAAACCAATGTTCTGCTTCGCAACTTGGGGATACGGATTAAGGACTCACAAACTCAATTCCAAAAAGTTCAGAAAAATGTCCGATCTTCCAAGGCAAAACGGAAAAAACTGAAATAAGGACGCCAGCAACAAACTAATCACACGACTAAATCTTGCGAGATGTCAGTTTCATCCACACCACGTCCCCAGCTTCGCCTTCCCACCCTCCGCCAGCATCAAACGAAAGCCACTTTCGCCCACGGCGCGAAGGCAGGGTGGGTTGGATGCAACATCGCCTTGAACCGGGTCTCCGCAGAAGCCCGCATCTGGCTGGTGACGACGTCTCCCTCTCCGCCGCAGAGCGGGGGAGAGGGACGGGGAGAGGTGGCGCGAATCAAATCCCCTTTCTCCGGCTCTCTCCCCGCTCAATCGCGGGGCGAGAGTGTGGTGGTAGCGACGCCGTCGGAAGTGCGGGAAAAATTCAAGCGTGTCAAACCCCCGAAAGCTTTCGGGGCAGGCTGTTGAAAGACATTTCCGTCACCCAACGCGGCTGGACCTTGGACGTGCTGAACATCGTACGCCGGCTCACGGAGGAAAAGCGCCAGAGGGCTGGCGCACTCCAGGACGCTTCGCGAGGTTCGGGGGTCACTGGCAAACGCGCCAGCGTCTTGGACTGTCCACCCTCCGCAGTACTGCTACGGAGGACGGGCGGCGGCCCCCCACCGCTTTCGGATGGCCCCGAATTCACCACAGCGGATGTTTATGCCTTTGAGCGCGAACTGGAAAAGCTCCATCCCGACATCTCGTAAACGGGTCCTGAGTATTGACACAAATGGGCAGCCGGTTCGTTGGCCGGACCAACGCCACCCCGAATTCTTAAACCGACTCTTCATTTTCACACTCGATTTTCGGTGGATTCCGCCCCACATTGGCGCGGAATCAATCCTTATGGGTTGGCAACGTAAAAAAAATATGAAAAAAAGATACGCACTTTTAATCATCTTGTCCCTCGCAACGACCATTTTTGGGTCTTCTGAGTCGCAAACCCGAATTGAGATCAAGGACAATTGGTATTATCTCAATGGCCAAAAGTTTTTTATCAAAGCCCTGGGGTACGAAATCGGTGCCCGCCCGGGACAGCATCCCTATCAGGGCGTCAGGCCTGACGATTTGGATTTGATGAAATTCGACCTGCGAGTAATCAAAGAAGCCGGTTACAACACCATCAGAACCTGGAGTCCATTTTCGGAACCCCAACTGAAACTGGTGCAAGATTCCGGTCTTAAACTGATAATGGGTGTTGATGTCAATCCGGACAAAGATTATGGCGACCCTCAATTCATCAAGGATTGCGAGGATAACCTCAAAAAGGTGCTGAGCTATGCGAAGAAATACGATTGTATCATCACCTACCTCGTCATCAACGAACCGCAAACGGAGCATGTGCACAAAGTATCAGGGAAGGCCTTTGTCAACCTCATGCAGGATTTGATGGCTATCATTCACAAGGAGCATCCGGGCATCCCGGTAACCATTTCAGCCAATGCGATGATCAGTGATTACCTCGACGAGAACATCTTTGATGTGTATGCGTACAATTGCTATGACCATTCCGAAGCCCAAACCGCGACCATGGGCTTCAAAGATTACATCCGGGGGTTGTATGAATTAAATGGCTTGAAGAAGCCATTGATAATCACTGAGTTTGGTTATTCGGTTTCCCATCGTGGCCATGGCCGATATGGCGGAAACACCCTGACGCAACAAAGCGATGGCTTGATTGCCAACTATCGCGATCTGATTGATGCCGGTGCGGTGGGGATGTGTCCCTTTTATTATGCTGATGGTTGGTGGAAAGGGGGCGATCCGTTGCATCATAACCCCGAACAACCTGAAGAATGGTTTGGCTTCTGGGGATATAGCGACGGTAATGACAAGCATGGTTCACCACGTCCGGTTTGGTTTGCCATGCGTGACTACATGAAAGCCCTGATTATCAGCCCGAAAAACAATACCATTTATACAACCAACAAAATTCCGCTGGAACTTTATACCGATCAAGAGGCTAAAAGAGTAGTGGTAAAAGTGAATGACCAAGCGGTCTATTCGCACGACCTAACCAAGGAAGGTTATTTTGCCGATCAATTATCTCTGGCTCCAAATGGAATTGAAGACATGGAACTGGCCTTTGAGTTTTACGATAAAGACAACAAAATTATCAAAACGGAATCCATTCTGATACTGGCTTCCAGCACAGCGTTTGAATTGCCTAAATTAACGATTGAAGCAACCCCGGAAGGCGATTTAAATGCCACAACCAATGCGAGTATCAAAACTAAAATTGAGGCCAGGAAGAATTTCAAAATCAAAGATGATTTAAAAGTCAGCTTTAATACGCATCTGGGTTGGGAAGTTGGCCCGCAGACGCCGGTTTCGCTTAAAGATCAATTGGACAAGCAAACCATTTATTCGGAATCTTTCTTCTCCATTCCTGATAATTGCTGGGTTGTAAATGCATCGGCAGGAGTCACGGTTCAATACGGGAAATTCACCTTCAAAATTCACGATCAAAAAATAATTTTCCGGGGCGATTGGGCCAAAGAGGTTGGCCGTAAATACTGAGAGCCCCCTAACCGGGTCATAAACGAAAACGGGTCAAAAACGGGTCAGTCCGGAGTATTGACACATCTGGTATCAGCTCAAAATGGGGAGCGCAGCCCCGAATGCTTTCGGGGCTGCGGTTCGACGCGCCCCCGCGGCGAACCTCTTTCCTTGAACATTCGCGACGGGGCGTCGCGAATCGCACGCGAGGTGCGTGCGCTCCCTGCAATCGCGCATCGGCAATCAAATCAGCGTATGTGGCTGAGGCGGCACGTAGGGCAAGTGCCATTGCTCCCTGAAACTGTGGTTGCTACACTGGGGCCATGATCGCTCTTGTCGCCGCCCTCGGCCTGATGCTACAGCCCAACTCCGACTTCCGCCTGAACCAGACGGTGGACGCCACCACGCTGCATAAAAAAGTTCTCGTCGGTTATCAAGGCTGGTTCCGCGCGGGCGGGGATGGCGGCACGGAATGGGACCATTGGAATCGCGATTGGAGCACGCCACCCAAGACGAACACGTTGGACAGGATCACGTTTGATATGTGGCCGGACGTGAGCGAGTACACCAACAAATATCCCGTGGCCGGTTTCAGCTATCCGGGCGGGGCGCAGGCGTATTTGTTCAGCGCGCAGGACCAGCAGACGGTGGACAAACAGTTCGACTGGATGCAGGAATACGGCATTGACGGCGTAGTGGTGCAGCGGTTCGTGACGCAGACGCCGCCGGACAACATCCAGAGTTGGAAGACAAACGTGCTGCTTCACGTGCGAGCTGCCGCCAACCGAACGGGCCGCGCGTTCATGATTCAATACGACATGAGCGGCGCCAACACAAACACGCTCTTCAGCCAGTTGACCAATGACTGGATTTATCTCGTGGACAATCTGCACATCACGCAAGACCCACGCTACCTGCATCACAATGGCAAACCGGTGTTGATGATTTTTGGATTTTATCCCGACCGCTTTTCCGGCACGGCGCTTCCCAAACAAATCATCGCGTGGTTCAAAACCAATGCGACGTACGGCGTGACGCTCATTGGCAGCGGGTGGTGGGATTGGCGCGCCGGCGCGACCGGCGACTGGACGAATGTGTATCGCAGCTTCCACGGCTATTGCCCATGGAACACGGGAAATTGTTATAACGCCGGCACAAACAAATTCGCCTATACCACTTATTGGGCGCAGGATCTGGCAGCGGCGACGAACGCGGGGATGTTTTATTTGCCGCAGGTTTATCCCGGATTCAGTTGGGATAATCTCAAACACCTGCCGCCGGGCACTTCCAAAATCCCGCGACTCGGTGGCGATTTTCTCTGGAAACAATTCAACGCCGTCGCGAATCTCGGCGTGGACATGTGTTATGTGGGCATGTTCGACGAAGTGGACGAAGGCACGGCCATTTTCAAGGTCAGCAACACGCCGCCGGGGCAGGGCTATTTTGTGACCTACGAAGGACTGCCGGCTGATTGGTATCTGCGCCTCACTGCCGAGGGCTCAAAAGTTATCAGCGGCGAACACCCGAACAGCCTGAACATTCCGATTTCACCATAGCGCGGCATGCTGAAATGTGGTCGAGCTTTGCAGCTTTCAGAAACGGAAACGGGAACGGGTCTTGATATTGGCACACATGGGCATCAGCTCAGAGCCGGCAATCGCGTATCGGCAATCAAATCAGCGACGGTGCGTTCGAGGCCATGATGGAGGCCATTCAGACCGACCGGACGCCAAATTTCTATTTCCTGCCCTACAGAAGGGAACCAAGGAAGCAAAGACTGGGAACAGGTGGCATGGATTCTTCAAAAACCAGGTCGGGTCGTCGTCGTTGGATGTCTGAACAGCGGCAACGGTCGTTGACTGACTTTAACCCAAGCGAAATGACTTAACGGGACTTTGCCACCGTCGCGGCAATCGCTTTATCACCCTCTCCCAAGCGGGGTGCGATTTTGTGTTGACGAGGAGTGGGGCGCGGTCGAGAATCAACAACTGTGAACGACCAATTACGAATTGCCGCAGCCGTTTTTCTTTCACTCCTTTGTCTTCATGCCAGTGCCCAAGAGAAAGTTATTCGACTTTATGACGGCCCGGCGCCCGGCTCAGAGGACTGGAAACAAACCGAGCAGGAAAACCGGACCAATCTCTGGCAGACCCGGGTGGTGTTTAATGTAGCCAATCCAACCCTGACTGTTTTCCAGCCGGAATCCGGCAAGGCCAATGGCACCGCCGTGGTTATCTGTCCCGGCGGGGCGTTTTTCGCCTTGTCGATCGACAGCGAAGGTTTCGATGTTGCGCGCTGGCTGAACACGAAGGGGGTTACTTGCTTCGTGCTGAAATACCGGCTGGTTGCATGCAAAACGGAGGATCCGACTCGCGAAGTCATGAGCCGGGGGCCGCTGGATAAGGTTGTGGCGCCCATCGTCAAACTGGCGTTGGCGGATGGCAATGCGGCCATTGGTTACGTGCGCAAGCACGCGGCGGAATTTGGAGTCAACCCGGAACGCATCGGCATTATCGGCTTTTCGGCGGGCGGGACCGTGGCGGTGTCGGTGGCCATGAATTACACGGCTGAAACGCGGCCGGATTTCGCGGCGCCGATTTATCCGGCATACAATTGGGCAATCAAGGGGAGCGGGGTTCCCGCGGATGCACCCCCCGCATTTATTCTGGCGGCTTCGGATGACCCGCTGGGACTGGCGCCGCAGAGCGTCGCGATTTACCAGGATTGGATCGCGGCCGGCAAGCCGGCGGAATTGCACCTCTATTCCAAGGGCGGACACGGCTTCGGCATGCGCCAGCAGCACCAGCCGTCCGACCATTGGATCGAACGCTTTGCCGACTGGCTGGACGTGCAGGGTTTGTTGAAGAAGTAAGGGCCTGCGTCCAAAATGAACGTCCCCAAAACGGGTCCTCACCATTGAGACAAACGGGTATCAGCTCAAAATGGGGAGCGCAGCCGCTCCCGGGCTGCGGTTAGACGCGCCCCGCGTCGAGCATCTTTTCCCGGGCATTCGCGACGACGCGCCGCGAACAACACGCGAGGCGCGCGTGCTCCCCCGGCAATCACGCTTCGACGAGTCCACCACCGATGGTACGCATGCGGAGAAAGGTGTGCTCTAGTTCTGGTTGAGGACAAAGTGTCGGGCGCCAGGCGCATCGAAACCGGACGGCACTTCGGGATTACCGGGCTCATTTCCTGTGAGTGTGAGCGTGCCTCCCTCCACCCGATAGATCGCGTAGGCCGTTTTGCCAACGTACTGGGGCAAGTGACATTGAGTAATCGTGGCAACAATCTGACGCGGATTCGTGTCTTCCCGAACGGTGAAGGTTCCCTTGCACCAATCGTCATTATTGGCTCCTTGGAACTCAAACGCGTTGCCGGAGATGATAAGGTAACGCGAACCTTCCGTATTGCCGCCAATTTCCTGACCCTTCCATGTCCCTTGGACCGTGGCCGAACCTGATTGGTGCAGCGTGGAACAGCCCGAAGCCCAAAGCAGCGCCACGATGGAAATGAAGCTGAGAGCGTGTCCGAAAAATCGCATTTGGTGTCCACCCTTCAGGGTGCCAAGTTGCCCGAACACGCTGAAGCGTGGACACCCAATGGCCATGGCCTCGGCTGACACAATGGCGACACAATTTTTCAGACACGCTCTGAGGATATTTTTTCTCATAGGTTTATCTTTCGTTTTCCATCTGACAAAACCAACCAGCAATCCTCACGCATAAAATGGGCAGCGGTGCGCTCGGCAAGTATTCGGCCAAACCGCGCTTTGGCCTGATTATGGGTATCAACTCAAGAGGGGCGCGTTTGCTCCCCATCATCAAGCGCAAGCCGCTTTCCCCCACCGCCCGCCGCGCTGGCTGGGTGGGCTGCAGCACCCCGATAAACTCCGATTAATCGCGAGCGGGCGGCATCGGGTCAGGTCGCCCATTGAACCGGGTTCCTGTCGAAGCCCGCATTATCGTCGTCACCACCATGTCCGATCCTAGTAGCAGCGGACGTGAGTCCGCTCTAACTTCTTTGGGGGAAAGCGAGAAAAGTCAGAGCCGACTCACGTCGGCTGCCACGGTCATTTCCACGTCTGAAGAAGTGCGGGAACAATTCAAGCGCGTTAAACCGTTGAAAGGCTTTTCCGTCACCCAACACGGCTGGACCGTAGCGGTTTTCGGGAGAAAGCCGCCATCTTGAAGTCTCTGGATATGTTTGCGACGCTTTGCCGAGGCGCCGCTACGTCCGCCGCCTCGGAAAAAAGAATTCACAACCGCCGACGCCTATGCCTTCACCCGCAAACTGGAAAAACTCCATCCCGCAACTCCGATAGTCATCGCGAGCAGGCCGGCATGTGCGGGACAACCCCGTAAATAACAACACGGGGCAGGAATCCGTCAGCAATTACAGGTGTTACGCGATACGGGTTTGCTGCTTCACGTCGTCCGTCTTGGCTACGCTTCGCCGCGACAAGAGCGCGGTGTCTGGCGTCTGTCCGGCGGAAAAATCCTTATCCCTGCGCATGTGGTCACCAAAGACAATGTCGCGGCTTTTCAAGCCTCGCTAAAGGCCATTCTCCATCCATGAGCCGAACGCCCGCGAAACTTGAGCCGTTTGTGATTTGAGCCATTTGGGAAATGGCGAAAAGATTTGCCAACAGCAAAGGCCGTGAGGCCGACTGAGCGGGAGTGATGAAGCCCACCGGCGAAAGGTTTGCTGGTCGCGAAAGCGACGAGTCGTAAAGCGGGGAAAGCCATTGGCAAGAGCGGGAGCTCCATTCGACCGAAGGTGAAGGCCCGCGGGGGTCGAGTGAGTGGGCACGAGCGAGTCCACCACCTCCGGCTCGTCCCCAGCTTCGCCTTCCCGCTCTCCGCCATCATCGGCGGTGCGGTGCGGCAGCCCTGCCCCACCTTTTTATTGGCGGTGATCCAGTCACATCCGCCGACACCTTCGGCTTTTCTTTCGTGTGTTTCGTGGTTAAAATTGTCCCGTGAAAATTCTCTTCATCGGCGACATCGTGGGACAACCGGGGCGGCGCGCGGTTGCGGAACTGCTCCCCAAACTGCGGCAGGAACACCGGCTCGACTTTGTCATCGCCAACGGCGAAAACTCCGCCGGCGGCTCCGGCATCACGCCCAAAACCGCCGGGGAAATTTTCTCGGCGGGCGTGGATGTCATCACCAGCGGCGACCATTTGTGGGACCAGAAGGAAGTCATGGAATTGCTCGCGAACGAAAAACGCTTTCTGCGCCCGCTGAATTATCCGCCCGGCACACCCGGCCAGGGCAGCGCAGTTTTTCAAATCAACAAGCGGCCGCCAATCGCCGTGCTGAACGCGCAAGGCCGCACGTTCATGCCGCCGCTGGAAAATCCGTTTCTCCTCGCGCTCGACGAAGTAAAACGCCTGCGCGAACAGACGAAAATCATCTTCGTGGATTTTCACGCCGAGGCGACCTCGGAAAAAATCGCGTTCGCGCGGATGCTCGACGGCCAGGTGAGCGCGGTCGTGGGCACGCACACGCACGTGCAAACGGCGGACGAACAGATTTTCCCCGGCGGCACGGCGTATTTGACCGACGCCGGCTTTACCGGCCCGCATGAAAGCGTTTTAGGCCGCGAAATCGAGCCCGTCCTCAAACGTTTTCTCACTGGCATGCCGCAGCGGTTTGAAGTGGCGAAAAACAATGTGCTGCTTCACGGTGCAGTAATTGAAATTGATGATGCCAGCGGCAAGGCGTTGAAAATCCAGCGGGTGTCGGAACATTTGCGGCTCAGTGAGCGTTTACCTGCTGGTGGCAAACAGGCGTAAACCGGATGGTTACCCGGTAGCGACGGGGCAGCCCGGAGGGAGTTGAAACAAAACCCCGAAACGACGCAGGCCAAAAACAAACGCAGAAAGATTCTCATGGTGGCCGAACGCCAGGTGCGGCCTCATGGCCGGTCAGGGCCGATCCGGCGGTATAAAAATCGGGTTATTTCAGGCTGGCCGGATTCAACGGCTTCAAGTCCTTCGGCACGAACAGTCCGTTTTTGCGGATCAGTTCACCGTCGAACCACACTTCACCGCCGCCCCAGTCGGGACGCTGGATCAGCACCATGTCCCAGTGCACCGCCGAGCGGTTGCCATTGTCGCATTCCTCGTAAGCCTGGCCGGGAGTGAAGTGCAGCGAACCGGCGATTTTCTCGTCGAACAAAATGTCGCACATCGGACTCAAAATATAGGGATTGAACCCGAGTGAAAATTCGCCCACGTAACGGGCGCCGGCATCGGTGTCCAAAATTTCATTCAGCCGTTTGGTGTTGTTCGCCGTCGCGTTGATCACTTTGCCATCCTTGAATTCAAGCCGGACATTTTCAAATTTCGTGCCGGCGTAAAGCGTCGGCGTGTTGAATTGAATCGCGCCGTTCACGGAATTTTTCACCGGGCACGAAAACACCTCGCCGTCGGGAATATTGCGGTCGCCCTTGCACATTTTCGCGCCGATGCCCTTGAGGCTAAAAGTGAGGTCGGTGCCGGGACTTTTGAGATGGACGTGGTCGGCGCGTTTCATGCGGCGTTCGAGCGGAACCATCGCGCGCGCCATTTTCGCGTAATTCATCGTGCACACGTCGAAATACAGATTTTCAAACGTCTCGGTGCTCATGCCGGCTGCCTGCGCCATGCTCGGCGTCGGCCAGCGCAACACGCACCAGCGCGTCCGGTTCACGCGATAATCCAGCACCGGCCGCGTGATGCGGGAGTAAAGCGACATGCGCCCGGACGGCACGTCGGCGTTTTCACTCGCGTTCAGGCTGCCGCGAATGGCGATGTAGGCCTGGACCTTTTTCATGCGGAACAGTTCGATGTCGCGGAGCAGTGCGGCGTGTTTTTCGTTTGTCTCGCGCACCATTTCGCGCGAAATGCGCGTATGGTGGACTTCGACCAGCGGCGTGCCGCCAGCCGCGCGGACGGCGCGCATGAGTTCGATGGAAAATTCGTCGGGCACATCAATCATGTCCAGCAACACGCGGTCGCCCTTTTTGATCTGGGTGGAATAATTCACAAGCAGCTTCGCCAGTTTCTTGTAACGCAGATCGGTCATAATTCTTCAAGACTAACCGGACAAACGACTTTGTCCAGCGGAGTCATTGCAACTTGTTGAAATACACGGTTATGATAAACTCATGCACATGAAGTTCAATTGTTACACCGTGGTGGCGTTTTTGTTCCTGGCGCTGCCCGCGCGGGCGCAGACAACGGCGTTCACCTATCAAGGGCAGTTGACCGGCAGCAACAATGCCGTCACCGGCACTTACGATTTCCGGTTCAGAATTTTTGACGCGAACAGCAACGTCGTGGCCGGGCCGCTGACCAACGCGCCGGTCGGCGTCACGAACGGGCTGTTCACCGTGGCGCTGGATTTCGGCACGGGCGTATTCAATGGCAGTTCGCGCGCGCTGGAAATCGCCGTGCGTGGCTACGGCGACACAAACGCCTACATCGCGCTCTCGCCATGGCAGACGCTGACTTCCGTTCCATACGCGATTCAAGCAATCAACGCTTCAAACGCGGTGGCATTGACCGCGCCATTGCAGGTGACAAATCTGACCGGAACCATTCCCAACGCGCTGCTTTCCACAAACGTCGCGGTTCTCACCAATAACGTGATTTTTTCCGGCAGCGTGATCGCGACCAATTTCACCGGCAACGGTTACGGATTGTCGAATGTGCCGGCCACCAGTCTCATCGGCACCATTCCCGACGCGCGGTTGTCCACGAACGTGGCGCTGCAAAGCAATCCCAATTTGAATTTCGCCGGCGCCGTTTCCGCCACCAACTTCACCGGGGCCGGCCACGGGCTGACCAACGTGCCGGGCGCTTTTTTCTGGGTGACGGTTTCGAATACGAGTGCACAAATCCAACCCAATGTCGGTTATATCGTCACCAACAATACCACTCCGGTGATATTGGCGCTGCCTTCGTCACCCAGCGTTGGCGATGTGTATAAAGTTGCCGGTGTGGGCGCGGGAGGATGGATCATCGCACAAAATACCAATCAAACAATCGCCGCCGGAAATCTGGTCAGCAGCATCGGACAGAACTGGCAAACCAATGGCCCGACCGCTGGCTGGAGCAGCATTGCGGCCTCAGCCAGCGGAACCATAATCGCGGCGACCATCAATGGCGGCTATATCTACGTCTCAACCAATTCCGGCGTGACGTGGCTGCCGCGCAACAGCAGTCAAGGCAGTCTAAATTATTCTGACGTTGCCGTTTCCGCCGATGGAACCAAAATGGCGGCGACAGTTGGAAACATCAATACCACAAGCGACAACGGTTATATCTGGTACTCAACGGATTCTGGTGCGACATGGGCCAGCAGCAGCAGCGGCAGCAAGCAATGGGTTTCCATTGCCTCCTCGGCAAATGGCACCAATCTCGTGGCGGCGGTCTATAATGGCTACCTTTACGTCTCATCGAATGCCGGCCAAGGCTGGTCGGCGGTGGGAACCACTGTGCCCGGTAGTTTGTCTTGGACTTCTGTTGCTTCATCGGCAAACGGCTCCAATCTCGTGGCGGTGGCGCTGGGTGGCCAGATTTTCACCTCCACCAACGCCGGCAGCTCATGGCAGCAACGCACCGCCCAGGCCCTGACCTGGACCACCGTGGCGTCCTCATCGGATGGCAGCCGGCTGGTGGCGGCGGTGGGCTACAACCAGAGCGGCTCGATTTACATCTCGGCTGATTCCGGCGCGACCTGGACGGCCAATACCACGACGAGCGGGCTATGGACTTCCATTGCCTCGTCTTCAGATGGCAACCGGCTGGCGGCGGTCTCCGGCTCAACGAGCGTCAGCGGCAACATTTACACTTCAACGGATTCCGGCTCAACCTGGACAATAGCCGGCAATGCGCCCAGTGCGGAGTGGATGGGCATCGCCTCATCGTCCGATGGCAGTCTGCTCGCGGCGGTGGCCTATGGCGGCAACATTTACGTTTCTTCCCAAGCCAGCACCACGCCCGGCACCGCCGGTTATCTGTCCGGCGCCCAGCACACCGCCATTGAATTGATTTACGCCGGCAATAATTTGTTTCTGCCATTGAGTCACGAAGGAACCATTCGGGCATATTAAAATCAGATGAACCGGGAAACATTGGATCACTGGTGCGAGCGGAGCATTTTAGGTTTGGTGCTCGGCATTCTGATTTTTGGACCGCTGGCGATGGGCGCGGTGGACGCGCCGGAATTTACCGTCCTGCAAGGATTGACGGTGGCCGTGATGCTCGTGTGGGCGTTGCGATTGTGGATCAGCCCGAAACCCAAATTGCTCTGGCCGCCACTGAGTTGGGTGGTGCTGGCGTTCGCGGCCCTGGCCGTCGGGCGTTATCTCACGGCAGACATCGAATACGTCGCGCGGCTGGAAATGATCCAGGTGTTGATGTATGCGTTCCTGTTTTTTGCCATCGTCAACAATTTATACCGGCAGGAATCGGTGCAAATCATCAGTTTCACGCTGATTTTTCTGGCGATGGCGATTTCGTGCTATGGCGTTTACCAATTTTTGACGCACTCGAATCGGGTCTGGGATTATGTATCGCCTTATCTGGGGCGAGCCTCGGGCACTTACATTTCACCGAACAATTTCGCGGGCTTTCTGGAAATGCTTCTGCCGCTGGCGACGGCTTGCGTTTTGGTGGGGCGAATGAAGCCGGTCGTCCGGATTTTGCTCGGGTACTCCGCTCTGGCCATGCTGGCGGGGATGGCCGTGACATTTTCGCGCGGCGGCTGGGTGGCGGTCGCCGTGGCGTTGCTGGTGCTTTTGGGAACATTGATTTTTCATCGCAACCACCGGTTGCCGGCGCTTTTGCTGTTGTTTGTTTTGGCCGGTGGCGGAACGATTTTTGTCACCAATTATTTGTCGAAGACGCTCAGCTACATGCACCGTGTGGGAACCCCCGGGCAAACCGCAGAACTTGACCTTGCGATCCGCCTCGACATCTGGACGGCGGCGGAGCAAATGTGGCGGGATCATTTTTGGTGGGGCGTCGGGCCGGCGCATTACGACTATCGTTTCCGGGAATATCGTCCGGAAAATGTCCAGATGAGTCCCGACCGCGTGCATAATGATTACTTGAACCTGCTGGCCGATTGGGGCGCAGCGGGCGGAATCATCGTGCTTGCCGGCATGGTGACCTTCGGTGCGGGATTGCGGAAAACGTGGAAATATGTCCGCCCGGCAGAAAATGATTTTGGCCGCGGCATGAGCAATCGCTTCGCCTTTTTCCTCGGCGCGTCCGCCGGATTGCTCGCGCTGGCAGTGCATTCGATGGTGGATTTCAATCTGCACATTCCGGCCAATGCAATTCTCGGCGTGACGTTGCTGGCCCTGTTGAGCAGTAACCTGCGGTTTGCCACGGAGCGTCACTGGCTGGGCGCGCGCCTGCCCGTCAAAATGCTCGCCACTTTGGCGCTGGTTGCAGGGGTTGCCTATTTAAGCTGCCAGGGCTGGCGTCGTGGGCATGAAGCCGTCTGGCTGGCACGGGCAGAACAGTCGCCGGTTTATTCACCAGCGCAGGCCGCAAATTTAAAAAAAGCATTTGACGTCGAGTTGATGAATTTTGAAACGGCCTACAACATCGGCGAAGCGTATCGGGTCCAAAGCTTCGACGGCGGACAAAATTACGAAGACCTGGCAAAAACGGCGATGCAATGGTATACGCGCGGCATGAAACTCAATCCGCATGACGGCTACAATTATTTGCGTTGCGGCATGTGTCTTGACTGGCTGGACAAACACGATGAGGCCGGGCTGTATTTCAACCGCGCTGACGCGCTCGACCCCAACGGCTATTACACTGCGGCGAATGTCGGCTGGCATTACGTTCAGGTTGGAAATTACGCCGCCGCCCGGCCGTGGCTGGAACGGTCATTGCGGCTTGGTTGGAACGGAAACGACATGGCCAGGTTCTATCTGGACACCGTTGAGCGCAAACTCATCGAAAATGCCTCCGGCCAGAATGTTTTGCCCGCCGGTTTTTGAGCGTAAATGGCAAGAAATTCCAAGTTGACATTTGACGGCTTATCCTTATATTGGTAACAAGTAGAAAAAAAATTGGGAGAAAACAATTATGAAACATGTTCAAACTTTGGTCGTTGCGGCGATTTGTGGGTTTGTCTTGATGCTGGTTGCTGGCGCATCTGCACAATCAATCAAACCGGGCGTGGCCACCGTGGTTCGCATTGTGGGCGACGCCAGATACTCGTTGGGAGATGGCAAATGGCATCCGCTGGTGGCGGGCAAAATTCTCGCGGCAGGCGCGGTCATCCAGACGGGGCACGATGCAACCGTGGACATTATTTTGGGCAAGACAATACTAATGCCTCAGGCGGATCCACTACCGGATCGAGTTTCTCTGGCATCGGATTCAGACGTGCGCGGTTATGTCTCATACAAACCCTCAGCGGAACAAAACGCCGTTCGCATGACGGGCGACACCATGCTGGCCATTGATAAACTGACCGTTTCAGACACGGGAGTGGACACCGTTAGCGACACGGAACTGGATTTGCGCCAGGGTCGCATCTACTGCAGCGTCAAAAAACTTTCCGGCGCGTCCCAATACCTTATTAAAATCCCCAACGGCATAGCTGGCGTTCGCGGCACGCTGTTCGTTATTGACGCAAGCGGTTACGTGGGCGTGCTTAAAAATTCCGTGGTGCTTTCCATCATCGGTTCGGATGGCAAACCAACCACTGTGGTTGTGGGTGAAGGCAGCCAGTTTGATCCCCAAAATGGTCTGATTACCCCATTGGCAGCTGGCTTGAATGCCGAGTTGGGTCAAATCATCACGGCGCTCCGCACGCTGTATTGGGGGGACGTAAACTTTACATTTGACAGAACCCAATGCCACATTTCGCCGACCCAGGGGTATCACGGGGGTTCCCACGGTGGGTGGTGGGGGTGGTAGCTTCGTCTGACGCCAGTTATCGCCACACCTTGGTTTTTTAATTAGCGACACCAGAGCAGCCTTGAGTTGTTCTGGTTTTTTGTTTAATTGGGCGCGGTGAAGTTAAAACCTTTCAAACGCGCCCCGGTCATTCTGACCGTTTCCGTTCTCGTGTTCGTTTGCGGCGTCCGGCTCCTGCGGCTTGATTTCTTCGAACGGCTGGAGCGCATGACCTACGACTTGCGCGCACGGGCGGCTTTGCATTTTCCCGCGCCTGCCGCCACCAACCTCGCTTTTATTTCCATCGAAGAATCCAGCATCACCGCCGTGCGAAGTGGCAAGCTCGGCTACCGCTTCGGCCTCTACTGGCCGCGTCAGGTTTATGGCCGGCTGGTTGAAGAACTGTCCGCTCAAGGCGCCAAAACCGTCGCGTTCGACGTGCTGTTCGGTGAATTGCGTCGCGACCATCCGCCCGTGCAAATGGCCGATGGCAGTTTAATGGAATCCGACGATTTCTTTGCGTTGCAAATGCACCGCGCCGGAAACGTACTCCTCGCCGTCGAGCCCGACCTTGTGCCGCCTGATTTGTTTTTGACCAACGCGTTCACCCCTGGCGACATTTCGACTGAAAAGGACTCTGATGGCGTCTTGCGCCGGGTGAAGGCCTTCCGCTTTGTCCGCCGCTGGCATCCACTCATAGAAAACGCCGCGCAAAAAAATGGTTTGAGTTTGAGCGACATTCTGATCAAAAAAGACCGGATCATCCTTTCGCTGAAAGACGGACAGACCCTTGAGATACCCCTTGATGAAAATGGCAACATGGACATCAAAAGCAGGAAGGCTGTGGTGGGGCAACCCGCGAAAACCAAGCCGTTTACCGACGAGCGTGTCTGGCACATGGGCATTGTGCTTGCCGCGCAGGAGTTGAACCTGGATCTGGACCACGCTGATGTGGATTTGCCGCACGAACGCATCGCCTTGCGCGGGGCCAATAATGTTGAGCGTGTGGTTCCCGTGGACCGCGATGGCTATTTTTACATTGATTGGCGGCTGAAAGTGGATGATCCGCGCCTCCTGCGCGCACCGATTGAAAATTTTCTCTTACAGGACAAACTGCGGCTGCTCGGCCAGACGAACGGGTTGCGTGATGACTTTCGGGGCAAGCTTGTGGTTGTCGGTTCGGCGGCACAGGGCAACGATCTGACCGACCACGGCGCGACGCCGCTGGAAAAGGACACACTGCTCGTCAGCAAATATTGGAACGTCGCCAACTCCGTCATCACCGGCCAATTCATCCACCACGCGTCACTGCCAATGGAATTCGCGCTGATTATTTTTCTCGGCGCGTTGACGGCCTTTCTCACCTGGCAAATGCGGGCATTTGCGGCTTCGGCGGCGGTTTTGCTGCTGCTTTTGGCATATGTTGCTGCTGGATTTTATGCCTTCGTGGAATTTCGTTACTGGCTCCCGTTGGTGTTTCCCATTGCGGGCGCAATGCTGGTCGAGCACTTGAGCCTCGTCACGTATCGCGTGGTTTTTGAGGAACGGGAACAGCGCCGCGTCCGATCCGTTTTCTCCAAAATCGTTTCCCCGGATGTGATGAATGAATTGCTCGGTGCGGAAAAGCTTTCCCTCGGCGGCACGCGGCGCGAAGTGACCATATTTTTTGCGGATGTGCGCGGGTTTACCACGTTGACCGATGAAATGCAGCAAGGCGTGGCGGATTTCATCCGCGAGCACCAGATCGAGGCTGATGTGGCGGAAATTTGCATTGAAGAATCCGCGCAGGAAACGCTCGATACGGTAAATCTCTATCTGGCCACCGTCGCCGATGCGGTGAAAAAGCACGGCGGCACGCTCGACAAATACATCGGCGACTGCGTCATGGCGTTCTGGGGCGCACCCACCCCAAACGAAAAACACGCCTCGGATTGCGTGTGGGCCGCGATTGACGCGCAGCGCGCCATCCGTGATTTGAATGAAAGGCGCACAACGCAGAACACCGCGCGCGAAACCGAAAACCGCGCGCGCCTTTCCGCCGGGATGCCGCCCAAGCCACCATTGCGCGCGTTGCAGCTTGGCACCGGCATCAATACCGGCCTGGCAACCGTCGGACTGATGGGCTCGGACGCGCACATTTTGAATTACACCATTTTCGGGCGCGAAGTAAATCTCGCCAGCCGGCTGGAAAGTGTTTCCGGCAGCGGCCGCATCATCATCAGCAACACGACCTACAACCATTTGCTGCGCGAAGACCCGGCGCTGGCCTCGACCTGCCTCGAAATGTTCCCGGTCACGGTCAAGGGCATTCGCGATGCCGTGCGGATTTACGAAGTGCCGTGGCAAACGCCGCCGGCAAAATGACTTTGCGGCATCGTTTTCTTCCTCGTCAAATTCGCCGTAAATGCTAAAGTGATTTTGATGCGCACAGCGATTTATCCCGGCAGTTTTGATCCGTTGACCAACGGCCACCTGGACGTGATTCAGCGCGCGGTCAAATTATTCGACCGCGTCATTGTGGCCGTTGCAAAAAACGATGGCAAACAGCCGCTGTTCACGCTCGACGAACGGTTCACGCTCGTGAAAAAGGCCGTGAAACATTTGCCGAACGTTGAGGCGGACGCATTCGACGGCCTGCTCGTCGAATATGTCGTGAGCAGAAAAGCGCAGGCGATTGTGCGCGGACTGCGCGCGGTGTCGGATTTTGAATTTGAGTTTCAACTCGCGTTGATGAACCGCAAGCTGAACGAAAATGTCGAAACGATTTTCATGATGCCCAAGGAGACTTACACGTTTCTCAGCTCGCGCCTCGTGAAGGAAATCGCGCGGCTGGGCGGCGACGTGGGCGCGTTTGTGCCCGCGCACGTGCAGAACGCCCTGGCGAAAAAATTCGCCGGGACGAAAAGGAGTTGAACCATGCCACTCATCGTCAATCTGCGTCAGCTGGAGGAGAACGATGTGGTTTTGCGCGGCGAATTGCCGGTGGACGAGCTGGATCTGGACACGCGCGACGAAATGATTGGTGTCACGCAGCCGTTGCGACATGAGTTGGAGGTTCAATTGCTGGATCGCAGCCTGTTGGTTCGCGGCTCGTTGCGGCTCACGCTGGAGTGCCGGTGCGTCCGCTGTTTGAAACCGTTCAAGCGCAAGTTGGAATTAAATCCGTGGGTGTGCCATTTGCCGCTCGAAGGCGAGGAACAGGTGCCCGTCGTCAACGATTGCGCGGACTTGACGCCGTATGTGCGTGAAGATATGCTGCTTGAATTTCCGTGGCATCCATTGTGCAAACCGGACTGTCGCGGATTGGAAAAAATAAAAGCCGGCAAGGCCAAAAACCCCGGCGGCAAGGATGAATTGATTCCGTCCGCGTGGGCTGAATTAGACAAGTTAAAATTGTAAATTTGAATTTATGGGTGTTCCAAAACGTAAACCGTCCCACAGCCGGCAGCGCATGCGCCGCGCTTACAACAGTGTGCTGAAGTTGCCGCAACTCGGCACGTGCCCGCAATGCGCCGCGCCGTATGTGCCACACCGGGTATGCCCGGCGTGCGGCTATTACAAAGGCCGTCAGGTGTTGACCGTCACGGCGGGCGCTTGATTTTGTGCCGGATCGCGGACATTCCGCGTTCTTTCATCTATGCGAATAGCGGTAGATGTCATGGGAGGTGACCACGGGTGTGCGGTCGTCGTCGAGGGCGTCCGGCGTGCGCTGGAGGCCGACACAAAAATTTCCACACTCTTTCTGGTTGGTGATCAGGCGGAAATCGAGTCCGCGCTGGCCGCGACCGGTTGTCACGATCTGCGCGTTCAAATCGTTCATGCCAGCGAAGTCGTGACGATGGACGACCGGCCCGTCACCGCGCTTCGCAAAAAGCGCGACAGTTCCATTGGCCGCGGCGCCGAACTTGTCCATGACGGCCAGGCCGATGCGGTCGTTTCCCTCGGCAACACCGGTGGCATTTTTGCGGCGGCCACTTTCAAGCTGGGCCGCATCTCCGGCGTGGATCGCGGCTGCATTGCCACGATCATTCCACGGCAGGAAAATGAATTTGTGCTCCTCGACGCCGGCGCGAACATCGAATGCAAACCGCTGCACCTCGCCCAATTTGCCGTGATGGGCAATGTTTATTCGCGTGAAGTGCTGGGACATCAGAAACCACGCGTGGGCATTCTCAGCATCGGCACGGAAGATTCCAAAGGCAATGAATTGACGCTCGAAGCCTTCAAACTTTGCCAGCGGCTGGACTTGAATTTCATTGGCAACATCGAAGGGCATGATTTGTTCAAGGACCACGTGGACGTGGTCGTGTGCGACGGCTTTGTCGGCAATATCGTTTTAAAGACGTCGGAAAGCCTGGCCGTGGCGATGTTTTCGATGCTCAAACGCGAATTGGTGCGCAATCCCAAACGACAAATCGGCGCCTATCTCGCAAAAAACGCCTTTCAAGCCATCCGCCGGCGCATGGATCCGGAGGTCTATGGCGGCGCGCCGCTGCTCGGTTTCAACGGCATGGTGTTCAAGGCGCACGGTTCGGCGCGCGAACGCGCCATTGCCAGCGCACTGCGTGTAACAACGGATGCCGTTCAGCATCGCGTCAACGAAATCATCGGCCGCGAAATTGTGAGTGCCAATGAAAAGCTGGCCGCCGCGGAAATTTCCGTTCCCGCTTCCGCATGAGCCCCAAGTTCAAAAACCCGCGCGCCAAGTTTAATTTTCAAGGCCGCACCTGTTCCATCACCGGGGTCGGTTCGTATCTGCCGGCGAAAATCCTGACCAATGCCCAACTGGAAAAAATGGTGGACACGTCGGACGAATGGATCACCACGCGCACCGGCATCAAGTCGCGGCGGCAGGCGGCCAAGGACGAATTCACTTCGGACATGGCGGCGCACGCGGCGCAGCGGGCGATGAAAAAGGCCGGGGTCACGGCCGACCAGATTGACCTCATCATTGTCGCCACCATTACGCCGGACATGCCGTTTCCGGCGACCGCGTGTATCGTCCAGCAAAAAATCGGCGCGCGTCGGGCGGCGGCGTTCGACGTGGAGGCCGCGTGCTCCGGCTTCATTTACGCGCTCGAAATCGGCCAGCAGTTCATCATGTCGCGCACCCTAGACACGGTGCTGGTCATCGGCGCGGAAAAACTTTCGTCCATTACCGACTGGACGGACCGCAACACCTGCGTGCTGTTCGGCGACGGCGCGGGCGCGGCGATTTTGCAGAGCCGGCCCGGTTCGCACGGGCTGTTGACCGCGGTGATGGGCGCGGACGGCGCGAAAAGCAACCTGATCCACATGCCCGGCGGCGGCAGCCGTTGTCCGGCCTCCGTGGATTCGGTCGCGGCGAAACTTCATTATTTGCGAATGGACGGCCGGGAGACTTTCAAAAGCGCCGTCCAGGCAATGTACCACGCGGCGCAGGAGGCGCTGCGCCGCTGCGAACTGGACATTTCAGAAATCAAATGCGTCATCCCGCATCAGGCGAACCGCCGCATCATTGACGTCGTCGGCGAGCGTCTGGGCGCCACCCCGGAACAATTGTTCGTGAATCTTGACAAATACGGCAACACGTCGGCGGCGTCGGTGGCCATCGCGCTGGACGAGGCCGTGACGTCGGGGAAAATCAGCCGGGGCGATTTGATCCTGCTCGTAGTTTTCGGCTCCGGCCTGACCTGGGGCGCGGCGGTCATTGAATGGTAGAATCTTATTCATTGCATGGTAGTAGTTAATTTGACGACCGGGCCGGGCGTGTTAGTTTAATAAAGTTCTATGAGCGCCAAAAAATTTGAGAGTGGTGATTCGTTCCAACAACCAATCACTGTGGAAGGCCGGCAATCCCGTTTGCAGCTTTCCGCCGAGTCGGTCGTTGTTCACAAAAGTGGCATCGAATTCCGAAGCCCCACGCCGTTCAATCCGTGGACGGAAATGACGGTCGCGCTGCAATCACCGCGCAATGACGGTCGTATCCAATGCAGCGGCGTGGTCATTGCCTGTTCCGGCAGCAAACACACCGGCTACCAGGTTTCGCTTGTTTTCACGGGCATGTCCAAGCAGGCGCAATCGCGCTTGAACTTGATGGCGCACTCCGCCTTGGGCGCGGGCTAGACCGCCGGTTTTCCAAGCCAGTAGTTTTTGAAACGTTCGCGAATTCAATTCGCGGCTTTCCTATCCGGTTGAATTGGTGTTTATTCGTGTCCATTCACGGTTTTTAAACAACCTGACAAAATTATGCCAATTCAATTGCGGGACAAGGCCCGGTGCCAATACGACATGATTGCGCTCGGCGAAATCATGCTGCGGCTTGATCCGGGCGAGGGTCGCATCCGCTGCGCCCGCGAATTCAAGGTTTGGGAAGGCGGCGGCGAATACAACGTCGCCCGCGGCCTGCGCCAGTGCTTCGGCCTGAAAACCGCCGTTTGCACTGCCTTTGCCGACAACGACGTGGGGCATCTGCTCGAAGATTTCATTTTGCAGGGCGGTGTGAACACGGAATTCATCAAGTGGTTGCCGTTCGATGGTGTCGGTCATGTCACCCGCAACGGTTTGAATTTCACCGAACGCGGTTTTGGCGTGCGCGGTGCGGTCGGGGTTTCCGACCGCGGCCACACGGCGGCGAGCCAGCTCAAGGCCGGCGACTTTGATTGGGATCACATATTCGGCAAACTCGGCGTGCGCTGGCTGCACACCGGCGGCATTTTCGCCGCGCTCAGCGATACCACGCCGCCGCTCGTCATCGAAGCGGTCAAAAAGGCCAAACAATATGGCACAATGGTCAGCTACGATTTGAATTACCGCCCCTCGCTCTGGAAATCCATCGGGGGCCAGAAACGCGCGCAGAAGGTGAACCGGGAAATCGCCCAATACGTGGACGTGATGATCGGCAACGAGGAGGATTTTACCGCCTGCCTCGGATTCCACGTCAAAGGGGCGGATGAAAATCTGCTGCAGATTGACGTTACCGCATTCAAGAAGATGATCGAGGCGGCGGTGAAAACGTTCCCGAACTTCAAGGCGACCGCCACGACGCTCCGCACCGCCAAAACCGCGACCGTCAACGATTGGGCGGCCATCGCGTGGATGGGGGGGAAATTTTATGAGAGCCGGAATTATCCCGACTTGGAAATTCTTGACCGTGTTGGTGGTGGCGACAGTTTTGCTTCCGGTTTCATCTACGGGTTGATGACCGCCGGTGACCCCCAGATGGCAGTAGATTTCGGTGCGGCGCACGGGGCGCTGGCGATGACCACGCCGGGGGACACTTCGATGGTGTCGAAAGACGAAGTTGCAAAATTGATGAAAGGCGGCAGCGCGCGCGTGCAGAGATAGGCTCCCGCCCGACACGACCAAAAGGTTCAGCTTGCCTTCAATTGCGTGATGAGGGTTTGCAGGGAAGCCTTCGCGTCGCCGAAGAGCATTCGCGTGTTGTCCTTGTAGAACAGGAGATTCTCAATACCGGCGAAGCCCGCGGCCATCGAGCGTTTCATGACGATGACCGTTTTCGCGCGGTCGGCTTCAATGATTGGCATGCCGTAGATGGGGCTGGATTTATCCTCGCGCGCGGCGGGATTCACGACGTCGTTGGCGCCAATCACGAGACACACGTCCACGCGGTCCATCGTGGGATTAATGGCTTCCATTTCGCAAAGCTGGTCGTAAGGGACGTTGGCTTCGGCCAGCAGAACGTTCATGTGGCCGGGCATGCGGCCGGCGACGGGATGGATGGCAAAGCGGACTTCCACACCGCGCTTGCCGAGTTCATCGGAAAGTTCACGCACCTGGTGCTGTGCCTGCGCCACGGCCATGCCGTATCCGGGCACGATGACGACCTGCTGGGCGTTACCGAGAAGCAGGGCGGCTTCGTCGGCCTGAATCGGTTTGACGGTTTTCCCGGCGAGATCGCTCGCGCCAGCCTTGCCACCACCTCCGCCGGAGCCGAATGCGCCGAACAAAACGTTCGTGACCGGACGATTCATCGCCTTGCACATAAGCAGCGTCAGTAACGTGCCGGAGGAACCAACGAGCGTTCCGGCAACGATCATGGAAATGTTGTTGATGGTGAAGCCGTCCGCCGCGACCGCGAGGCCGGTAAATGAATTCAACAACGAGATGACCACCGGCATGTCCGCGCCGCCGATGGGCATAACCATCGCCACGCCAAACACCAGCGCGAGTGAAAACATTACGATGAACGCCGTGCTGTTGGTCGTCGCCCAGCCGGTGAGATAAACGCACAGGCCGAGGATGACGGCGAGAACAAGGCCGTTGAGAACGTTTTGTCCGGGGAACGTGTGCGGTTTTTCGAGATAACCCTGCAACTTGGAAAACGCGATAAGGCTGCCGGAAAACGAGAGCGAGCCGATGAGCGTGGCGAAAAGCATCGAGCCAGTGATGAAGGCTGACGTTTCATGCGCTACTTCATAATGCGTACTCGCCTCTTTGATGAATTCCAAGCTCGCCACCAACGCCGCCGCGCCGCCGCCCACGCCGTTGAATAGCGCCACCATCTGCGGCATCGCCGTCATTTTCACCGAGTAAGCGCCGATGGCGCCAATGATCAAACCGATGACGATGCCCACGACCATGAGTATGTAATTCAGACTCCAGCCGTGGAGCAACTGCGAGGTTTCCCAGCTGCCGAGCAAGGGCACAGTAGCAGCCAGGGCAATCAACATGCCGAACGCAGCCAGCAAATTGCCGTATCGCGCCGTCTTGGGCGAACCCATCAGCTTGATGCCGAGGATGAACAAAACTGCAACTGCAATAAATATGATGGCGATGAACGGGCTCATTTTTTCTTCTTCTTGAACATTTGCAGCATCCGGTCGGTGACCATGAATCCGCCGAACACGTTGGCTGAACCGAAAACCACCGCGATGAAACCCAGCGCCAAGGCCAGCCTGCTGCTCGCGTCCGCCAAGGCCAGCATGCCGCCGAGCAGGATGATGCCGTGAATGGCGTTGGTGCCGGACATCAGCGGTGTGTGCAACATCGATGGCACTTTGGAAATCAATTCAAAGCCCAGAAAAATCGAGAGGACAAAAATAAAAAATACCAGAATTTCAGTGCTCATAAAAATCAGCTTGGTTTTGCCACGAGCTTCTCGTTCACGATTTTGCCGCCATGCGTGACCAGGCAGCCCTTGATGATTTCGTCGTCGAGCTTCAGGACTAAATTTTTGTTCTGCTTGTCCCAAAATTCCTCGATCAGGCCTGTCAGATTCGCCGCGTAAACCTGGCTGGCATGAAGTGGCACGCGCGCCGGCAGGTTCGCAATGCCGACAATCTTCACGCCGTTGCGGTCGGTCACCTGGTCGTAAACCACGCCTTCGACATTGCCGCCGGTTTCAACCGCGAGATCCACCACCACGCTGCCCGGTTTCATGGCGTTGAGCATTTCGGCGGTGACCAGAATCGGCGCGCGGCGGCCGAACACCTGGGCGGCGGTGATGACCACGTCGGAATCGCCGCAGGTTTTTTTCATCGCGTCGCGCTGTTTCTGCACCTGCTCTTCGGTCAGCGCCCGGGCATAACCGTCCTTCGTCTGGCCGGTTTCCCCGAGGTCAATCTTCAAAAACTGCGCCCCGAGCGACTTGACCTGTTCCTCCACAACCGGCCGCGTGTCATAGGCGGTCACTTTTGCGCCCAGCCGTTTGGCGGTGGCAATCGCCTGCAACCCGGCCACGCCTGCGCCGATGATGAACACTTTCGCCGGCAGAATCGTGCCCGCCGCCGTCGTCATCATAGGGAAAATCTTGTTCGCGTGGCTCGCGGCGAGAATCACGGCGACATAGCCGCCGAGGTTTGCCTGCGACGAGAGCACGTCCATCTTCTGCGCGCGGGTCGTGCGCGGGACCAGCTCCATGCTGATGGCGCTGACACCGTGTTCGGCCAGCTTCTGGATCAATTCCTTTTCGTTGAACGGATCGAGCAGGCTGGCGTGGATGCAGCCGGATTTGAGCAATGCGATTTCCTCGACCGGCGGCTTGCGCAGGCGCAGCACCATGTCACCAGCGCCGATGAGCGCCTTGCGGTCGGTGGTGACGGTCGCGCCGGCTTTGGTGTAGGCGTCGTCAGCAAAGCCCGCCGTGAGGCCAAGGCCGGCCTCGACCTCCACCTGCGCGCCAAGTTTCACGAGCTTGGCGGTGCCATCCGGCGTCAGCGCCGCCCGGGTCTCGCCCGGGTGCGTTTCTTTAGGAACTGAAATTTTCATTTCTCAAAAAAGGAGCGACAAAAATATCACAACCCGTTCGCGCTGTGCAATGTAAAAGCCCAAGCGAAAATGCACGGATTGGGGCCGCCCTTTCGCTGGGCTTTGTTTTAACGCTGGATGCGGGCTGAACCGCCTTTGGCAAAGGACTTGACCTGTTCCACCGTCGCCATTGTCGTGTCGCCGGGGAACGTGGTCAGCAGCGCGCCGTGCGCCCAGCCCAGTTTCACGCATTCCTCGGGCGATTCACCCGTCAACATGCCGTAGAACAACCCCGCCGCAAAGCCGTCGCCGCCGCCGACGCGGTCATAGATATCCAGTTCGCAGGTGGGTGAGGTGTAGGTCTTGCCGTCAATCCACGCCACGGCGCCCCAACTGTGACAATTGGTGGAGTGGACTTCGCGCAGCGTGGTGGCCACCACCTTGACCTTGGGATAATTCTTCACCACCGAATCAATCATTCCGAAGAACACGCTCGGGTCGAGCTTGCTCTTGGCGGCCACATCCGGCCCTTTCAGGCCAAGGCCCTTCTGCAAGTCTTCTTCGTTGCCCACAATCACGTCCACGTGTTCGACAATGCGTTTCATGACGGACAGCGCCTTTTCCTGGCCGCCCCAGATGTCCCAGAGTTTCTGGCGGAAGTTCAGGTCGAACGACGTCACTGCGCCCGCGGCTTTGGCGGCCTTCATGGCTTCGATGATCAATTCGCCGGTCGTTTCGGAAAGCGAGGCGAAGATGCCGCCGCTGTGGAACCAGCGCACACCCGAGCTGAAGATTTCCTTCCAGTTGAAGTCGCCGGGCTTGAGCAGCGAGCCGGCTTCGTTGCAGCGGTTGTAGAACACCACTGGCGCCCGCACGCCGTGGCCCTGGTCGCTATAGACCGTCGCGTGGTTCGGACCGCGCACACCGTCGTGCTTGAATTTTTTGTAAAACGGTTTCACGCCCATCGCCCGGACGCGCTCGGCAATCAAATCGCCGATGGGATACTCGACCATCGCGGTGGCGATGCCGGTGTTCATGCGGAAGCAGTCCGACAGATTGGCGGCGCAATTGAACTCACCGCCGCTGACGTGGATGCGGCATTCCGTGGCCTTGCGGAACGGGACAATGCCCGGATCAAGGCGGTGGACCAGGGCGCCGATGGACAGGAAGTCCAGCGCGCCCTTTTCAGGGATGTTCAAACCATATTTCATTCTATTTTCCTCACAATTTAAGATTTTCCGCCGGGTTATTTTGCGGACAAAATTCCCCAATGACCGGGGATTTTGGTGCGTGACACAACTAGCAGGCGAGCCGTGGTTTGTCTGTAAAAAAATGGGAATGCGAAAGAGTCGCTCGGCCCAAAGCAGCGGTGAACCGGCCGCATTCCAGACGCTTCGCGAGGTTTGTAGTCGCTTGGCAGTCGCGATAGCGCTTGGACTGCGGTGTCTTCAGCACCGCTTTCCAGTCTCGCTTGTTCTCGACAAACCCTTTTGCCCGGCGCAATGTCAAACCCATGAAAACGGACAGGCTGTCCCGACTTTGCGGGTCGCCGTCCATTGTTTGTTAGGCGGCATCACACATTCCACGATAGAACGATATGCTTTGCCAGAACTGCCATGAACGCGAAGCGACCTGTCACGCCGTTGCCATTGCTGATGGAGTCTCGAGGTCGCGCGATTTGTGCAACGAGTGTTTTGAGGCAGAATCCCCGGAAGCGAAAGAGCGTGCATCGGAAGCGCGTGCTGCCCATTATCAATATTGTGGCGGGCAGCTTTGCGCTGGCGGCACTGATTTTCTCGTACTCATGACAGGCGTTCAGCAGATGAAGTATATGTGTATGCCGTGCTCGATGGAGCATAACGATACATTCAGCAGCAGTTGCAGCAGGAAGATTCGGGACTATCACAGCAAGAGCAGTTGGCAGCGCTTAGGACGCTGAACATCGCGGCAGACAAGCACATGAAGCAGTGGGTTTCAGAGAGAGATTCACAGTGATGCTGCCTAATCCTTGGATAGGCTTCAAACTTCACCGTCCCGCGTTCGATATTTTTCAGGAAAATGAAGTTGCGGCTCTCTGCCGAGGAGCCGCTACGCCAGTTTTGCAGAGACCTCCATTAATTATTCCACAACGTTGCCAAACCCGGTGCGCAGGGTGTAACCTAGGCTGGAATTTATGCTTTATTACGAACGCGGTTCCGTAACCGACCAGTTGTCCTTGGACGACTTGCGCAAGGGGTTGTCCCACGCCCTCGACCGCCTGGGCCCGCGCAAGCGGGTGCTGATCATCCCGCCGGATTTCACCCGCTTTCATTCCCACGCGGGGGTGTTGACCAAACTCATTTACGATTATTATGGAGCACATTTGACGGACGTTCTGCCGGCGCTGGGCACGCATACGCCCATGACGCCGGCGCAGATCGCGGAGATGTTCGCCGGGGTGCCCGAAAAGCTCTTCCGCGTCCACAACTGGCGCACGGGCATCACCACCGTCGGCGAAGTGCCGGGAGAATTTGTTAAAAAAGTCTCCGGCGGCGCGGTGGATTTTCCCTGGCCGGCGCAACTGGCCAATCTCATCTGGACCGGCAAACACGATTTGATTTTGTCCGTCGGCCAGGTCGTTCCGCACGAAGTCATCGGCATGGCCAATTACAACAAGAACATCTTCGTCGGCACCGGCGGCCAGGAAGGCATCAACAAGAGCCATTTTGTCGGCGCGGCCTATGGCATGGAACGGATGATGGGGCGCTCGGACACGCCGGTTCGCCGCATTCTCAACTACGCTTCCGAACATTTCACGAAGCACCTGCCTATCGTCTATGTCCACACGGTCGTCGGGCGTGGTGCTGATGGCAAACTGGTCGTGCGCGGCCTTTACCTCAGCGATGACATTTCCGGTTTTGACAAGGCCGCGGCGCTTTCGCTCCAGGTCAACTTCGAGATGCTCGACGCGCCGCTTAAAAAGGTGGTCGTTTATCTGGACCCCTCCGAGTTCAAGAGCACGTGGCTGGGCAACAAGAGCATCTATCGCACGCGTATGGCGATGGCCGACGGCGGCGAACTGATTGTGCTCGCGCCTGGTCTCAAGGAATTTGGCGAGGACAAGGAAATTGACCGGCTCATCCGCAAATACGGCTATCGCGGCACGCCCGCGACGCTGGCGGCAGTCAAGGCCAACGCCGAGTTGCAAAACAATCTCAGCGCAGCGGCGCATTTCATCCACGGCTCGTCGGAAGGCCGGTTCAACATCACGTATTGCCCCGGCCAGCTCACGCGGCAGGAAATCGAGAGCGTCAACTTCCAATACGCCGATTTAAAGCAAATGACGCACCGTTACGATCCGGCCAAACTCAAGGATGGCTGGAACACGATGCCCGACGGCGAGAAAATCTTTTACATTTCGAACCCCGCCCTCGGGCTGTGGGCGTATCGGGGCCGGTTCAAGGACTAACCAAACAAACCAAAACCAACCAAGCACAGAGGAAAAAAGGATGAACGTTCCATTTAAGGTGAATTTGAAGGACCAGGTGGCGATTGTGACGGGCGGCGGCGGCGTTTTGTGCAGCACCATGGCCCGCGCGCTGGCGGCGTGCGGTGCGAAAGTTGCCGTGGCCGATTTGAAACCGGAAGCTGCGGAAGTCGTGGCGGCGCAGATCTGCAAGGAAGGCGGTGTGGCCATCAGCGTCGCGTGCAACGTGCTGGAAAAGGCCAGCCTCGACGCGGCCAACGACAAGGTCAAAAAGGAACTCGGTCCGGTGGACATCCTCATCAACGGCGCGGGCGGCAACCATCCCAAAGGCACGACCAGCCTCGAATACCTGCGCAAGGAAGACCTGGCCGGTGCGGCCAAGGAAATCATCACCTTCTACGATCTCGACCCGAAAGGCGTCGAATTTGTGTTCAACTTGAATTTTCTCGGCACGTTGCTGCCCACCCAGGCGTTCACCCGCGAGATGGCCGGCAAGGGCAAAGGCACCATCATCAATATCTCCTCGATGAACGCGTTCCGGCCGTTGACGAAAATCCCGGCTTACAGCGGCGCCAAGGCGGCGGTGAGCAATTTCACGCAATGGCTCGCGGTGCACTTCTCGAAGGTCGGCGTCCGCGTCAACGCCATTGCGCCCGGCTTCTTTCTTACGGACCAGAACCGCACCCTGTTGACCAAGCCGGATGGTTCGTTGACGCCGCGCGCCAACACCATCATCGCGCACACGCCGATGGGCAAGTTCGGTGTGCCGGAGGATTTGGTCGGTGCGCTGTTATGGCTGACTTCGAGCGAAGCCTCCGGTTTTGTGACCGGGGTGGTGATCCCGATTGACGGCGGTTTCGCCGCGTTCAGCGGGGTTTAAATCGGCGCAGAACTGGCCGGGTCCAAATCCGAGTTTCCCTTCACGGAGGTTTCCGGTAGACTTCCGTGCCGTTTTGAAACTGACGAACAAATTTTATGGAACCAAAAGCTGACATTGCACTAATCGGTCTGGCCGTCATGGGCCAGAATCTCATTCTGAACATGAACGACCACGGCTTCACCGTCGTGGCCTACAACCGCACAGTGGAAAAAGTGGACCATTTTCTCGCCAACGAAGCCAAAGGCACCAAGGTGCTCGGCGCGCATTCGATCCCGGAAATGGTCGCCCAGCTCAAGAAACCCCGCCGCGTAATGCTCATGGTCAAGGCCGGCAAGCCCGTGGACGAATTCATCGAGCAACTGCTCCCGCACCTCGAACCCGGCGACATCATCATTGACGGCGGCAACTCGCTGTTCGAGGACACCATCCGCCGCGCGAAATACGTCGAGAGCAAGGGTTTGCTTTACATCGGCACCGGCGTGAGCGGCGGCGAGGAAGGCGCGCGCCACGGCCCGAGCATCATGCCCGGCGGTTCGCCCGCCGCGTGGCCGCACGTCAAACCGATTTTCCAGGCCATCGCCGCCAAGGTGGAAGATGGCACGCCGTGTTGCGACTGGGTGGGCGAAGGCGGCGCCGGCCATTACGTGAAAATGGTCCACAATGGTATTGAATATGGCGACATGCAGTTGATTTGCGAAGCCTACAACCTGATGAAAACCGGCCTGGGCCTGACGCCCGACCAGATGCACGAAGTTTTCGCCGAATGGAACAAAGGCGAATTGAATTCCTATCTCATCGAAATCACCCGCGACATTCTTGCGTTCAAAGACGCCGACGGCCAGCCACTCGTGGACAAAATCCTCGACACCGCCGGGCAGAAGGGCACGGGCAAATGGACGGTGGAATCCTCGCAGGAACTGGGCATTCCGATCACGCTGATTGCCGAGGCAGTCTATGCGCGCTGCGTTTCGGCCATGAAGGAGGAACGCGTCGCCGCGGCCAAAAAATTGAAAGGGCCCAAGCCCACCATCAAGGGCGACCAGAAGAAATTCATCGAAGCCATCCGCCAGGCGCTTTACGCGTCGAAAATTGTCAGCTACGCGCAGGGTTACATGCTCATGCGCGCGGCGGCGGCGGAACACAAATGGAATCTGAACTACGGCGGCATCGCGCTCATGTGGCGCGGCGGCTGCATCATCCGCAGCGCGTTCCTCGGCAAAATCAAAGAGGCGTTTGACAAGAATTCAAAGCTGTCGAACCTGATGCTCGATCCGTTCTTCAAGAAGGCCATCAAGGACTGCCAGCGTTCCTGGCGCAACGTGGTGGCCATGGCGGCGAAGAAGGGCATTCCGATCCCGGCGTTCGGCACGGCGCTGGCGTTTTACGACAGCTACCGCAGCGAACGGTTGCCGGCGAACCTGTTGCAGGCGCAGCGCGATTATTTTGGCGCGCACACCTACGAACGCCTGGACCAGCCGCGCGGCCAGTTCTTCCACACCAACTGGACCGGCCACGGCGGCACCACGGCCAGCGGCACCTACACGGTGTAAGGCGGGTCGGCGCGTTGCGCCGATGGATTAGCCACAGGCTCGACCCCTGCAAAACAATTCACGGCGCGGGCTTCGGCCCGCGCCTTTGTTTTAAGTGGAGGCAAGGTCATGCGCGCCGTTGCATTTGTTGGCCGCAAAAGAACGCAAAACAGAGTGGCACAGCTTGTTGCGCCATAGCGCAGCGACGGCGAGCGCTTCCAGCCTGTCCGGGCGGAAGGGAAAAAACGGTGGGGCGAGGTTACCGGCGAGCCAAACTCAAATTCATTTAACGCAAAGCCGCCAAGGCGCAAAGCCGCGAGAGGGCGCAAAGTTCAACCGCGGATTCCGCAATGCGCGACGAAGACGGAAACTTTGTGAAAGCGGAGGCCAGACCCAGGGTGTCCCCTGCTACAACTGCTCCCAACTTTTGTCTCATATGGGACAAAAGTTGGTCATGCCTGATTAATGAACGAATACTTCGCAGGGACTTGGAGAGCGTGGATTGGCCCTGGAATAACAGCAAATTCGGGTGCAGTTGGGAAAACAGTTGTTGCCCGTCACATTTTCAAGGGCTTGCCTATGCTACAAACTTTTGTCTCATATGGGACACAAGTTTGTCATGTCGCCAAAATGAATTTGCCGCGGGAATCCAGCCACATTTCCAAGACGGACGTTTTCACAAGGCAACGCCTTTGGCAGGCCTGGAACAAAATTTGCAATAGCCGACTTGCCGCGTCGTAATTCAGCGAAGACGGGAGCCAGCAAAGGTGGAAACCGGCTGAAGCCGGGACACCAAACACAAACAGATTCTGCGGGCTGTCTTTTGCTTTTTAGCGAGAGTTCGACGCAGTGGAAAAAACAAAGCCCATTGAGATGTGTCCACCTCAACGGGCTTTTTGACTTTTAAGGCGAGGCGTTTACAAATCGGTGATCGGTTTGTGTCTGGGTACCAGCGCCTTCATAACGCCCCAGGCTATCAGATAGCTCAAGGCGCAAATGATGAACATAATGAGATAGGCGGTTTGCGGGGTTTGTTTGAAAACATCCGTAAGTCTGCCCGCCAGCATCTGGATGATTACGCCGCCGATGCCGCCCGCCATGGTGCCGATGCCTGTGACCGACGCCACGGTCTTCTTGGGAAACATGTCCGAAACCGTCGTAAAGAGGTTCGCGGACCAGGCCTGATGCGCCGCGGCCCCGATGCAGATCACGGCCACCGCCAGCACCGATGCCATACGCCCAAAATGTTCAACATTGCCAAAGTATTGCGTGGTCAACACGGCCAGCGGGAACACGGCGATGATAAACATGGCGGTCATGCGCGCCTTGTAAACCGGCATGCCTTTTTTAATGAGGGTCATGGGAATGCTGCCGCCGTAAATGCTGCCGATGATGGCCACGCCATAGACAATGAACGTCGGCATGATGACCTGGGTTTTGGCCATGTGGAATTGTTTGATCAAATAATCCGGCAGCCAGAACAGGTAGAACCACCAGACGCCGTCGGTCAAAAACTTGCCAAAAAAGAAAGACCACGTCTGCCGGTAGCCAAAAAGCCGGCCCCAGGAAACCTTCCCCTTGTCGCCGTTGGTTTCGCTGGCGGGCTCGTCGTCAATGCGGATGTAGTTGAGTTCAGCCTGGGAAACCCGTTTCTGTTTGGCCGGGGTCTCATAGAGCCAGAACCAGAAAAACAGCCAGATAAAACCCGAGGCGCCGGTGAGAATGAAAGCCATCTTCCAGCCCTTCTGGTCGCCGAAATAGACCATGCACCAGGGAACGAAGAGGGCGGCGAGCATGGCGCCAAAGTTCGAACCGCTGTTGAAGATACCCGTGGCCAGGGCCCGTTCCCGCTTGGGAAACCATTCGGCGACGGTTTTGATGGACGCGGGGAAATTGCCGGCTTCACCGAAGCCGAACGCGCTGCGCACCAAGACATGCATCATCACCAACCGTCCGACAAAGGCGTTGGCAATCCCGCAAACTGACCAGACAATGAGCGACAGGGCCAGTCCCAGTTTGGTTCCAATTTTATCGATGATCCATCCGACCAGAACCGTCATGCCCGCGTAGATTCCCGTGAAAAAGGAAGTCAAATAGGCGAAGTCGGTGTTGGACCAGCCAAACCCTCCCTGCGCCGCCGGGGTGCAGAAGAACTCCTTCAAATAACTGATCACCTGCCGATCCATGTAGTTGAAGGTGGTGGAGAAAAACAGGAGCGCGCAGATGACCCAGCGATAATTACTCGTTGCCGGGCCGGTTTGCTTTGAGGAATTCATCAATGAGGGATTTTTATCTAAAAATACAACCTGCTTCAAGCGTTGAAATCCGGCTTTACAAGCCGGCGGCCTTGGTGTAATGCTCCCCCATTATGTGGAAAAAATTTCTGCCAGTTCTATCGGTATTGTTGCTGACCGGTTGCGCCGGGACGTTCACGCGCCTGACGCCGCTGCAACAATCGCGCAATGCAAGCAACCTTTATCCGGTTGAAGTCGCTTTTAATTCCCAGCAACAGTCGCTGCGTTGGGAAACCATTCAACCTTTCGTCGTGGCCAACGGCGAACTGTATCCTCTGCGTCCCGTGGCGATGGTGAAAAATCGTTGGGAGGGCTTCGTGCCGGTGCCGCCGGGGGTCAACTCCGTGGACTATCGCTTCAAGTTCCAATACAAGTACAACAACATCGGGACGCCACCCAAGCCCGGCAGCGCTATTTCGCCGCTTTATAAGCTGAACATCGTTGACCAATAGCCGGAGGGACAGGTTACACGGGGCCCCAAATGATTTGGAGCGCGGACAGTGGTGGATCCGCGCTTTTTTTTGAAAAGGGGAGAAATCGAGGGGTTCGCATCACCCGCCCCTTCGCCGGAGAACTGTTGTCAGTGTCTTGGCCGGAGCAGGATGGCTTTTTTATCCGTGCCGTCCACTTCAACACTGTGGGTTTCCACGTCGGGATCGTCTTTGAGCGCCTGATGCACCACCCGGCGGTCAAACGCACTCATCGGCTCCAGTTCCACCGTGTCGCCCCAGCGCCGGACTTTTTCGGCGGCGTCCTTGGCTTTTTTAACCAGCGCCTCGCGCGCCTGGGCGCGGTAGCCGCCCACGTCCACCATCACCTTGGGCGCGGTGGCGTCCTGCTGAAAGAGAAGCCGGTTGGTGATGTATTGCAGGTCGGAAAGCGTCTGACCCTGACGGCCGATGAGCCGGCCGGCATCGTCCGTCTTCACGTCGAGCAAAACACCCTCCTCCAGTTTATGTTCCTCGACCGTGGCGGGGAAGCCGAGGGACGTGAGAATTGTTTCGAGGGTTTCTTTCGGTTGCGCGGGCATGGGATGGTTGAGGGTTGAAGGTTGAGAGTTGAAAGCAAATGGTTTCGTCCAGCCTTATTTCTTCTTTTTTGACGCCGGCGTCAATACTGAAGCAACGACGGGTGAAACCGGAGCCTGATTCATTTTCGTGAGCTTCGTTTGCACAATGGTCAGCACGTTGTTGACCGTCCAATATAATGCCAGGCCGGAGGAGTAGCTGTAAAGAAACACCAGAAACATCAACGGCATGTAGCGCATGATTTTCGCCTGGGTGGGGTCCATGCCCGGGGATGGCGGGGTCAGATGCGATTGCCACAACATCGCGCCGCCCATCAGCAACGGAAGCAGGTTGAACGGAAAAGCAGTTCCTGGAATCATGAACAAGGTGTCCGGTTTCGACAAATCCGCGATCCACAGAAAACGCGCGCCGCGCAGTTCAATGGCGCTCCGGATCATCGTGAAAAAGCCGAAGAACACGGGCATTTGAATGGCCATCGGCAGGCAGCCGCTCATGGGGCTGACCTTGTGCTTGCGATAAAGCTCCCACTGCTTTTGCGTGAACTTCTGCATGTCGTCCTTGTATTTTTCCTTGAGCGCCTGCATTTCCGGCGCGAGCACCTGCATCCGCTTCATCGAACGCGTACTCGCCGCCGTCAACGGCCAGAACACCACCTTGATGAGCACGGTGATCAACACAATCGTCCCGCCGTACCCCAACCGGGTCACATCGTGCAGCCAATTCATCGCCAGCAACAGCGCCTTGGCAAAAAACCCCGAAAACCTCCCAAAATTCATCACCAGGTCGGCCTGGTTCTGAAACGCTTCCCCGATGCGCGCCAACAGGCGATATTCCTTTGGTCCGGCGAAGAGGACGATTTGCCGTTCGACTGCCTGATGCGCCGCGAGCGTTGCCGTCGGATAAGCGAGCGCAGTCTGAATACCTTGTGGCGCCGGGGCGCCCGGTATTGGCTCGACGTTCGGGAACAGCGGCAGGCTCACCGGGCGCGCGACGATTTGCGCCCCGGGTTCCTTCGGCATCGCCATCAGCGCAAAAAATTGGTTGTGCGCCGCCGCCCAAACCACGTTGTTCGAGCCGGCCAGATATTCCGAACGCGGCACGCCGCGGAAGCAGCCAAAGCCCGAGCCGGAAAACCATCCCAACGACTGGTCCTTAACGCCCGTGCCGTCAAACCACATCGCTCCCTCATTCAAGGTGTAGCTGGTGTCATCCGGACCCATGGGCGTGGCGGTGCCAATGACCCATTCCTGCGCGGGCAGCATGAGCGGCTGGGCCGAGGTGTTTTCCAGCCGCACGCTTGCATTCACAAGGTAATTTGAACTGAGATGGAATTCCTTCACGAGCCGCAGGCCGTTCGTCAGGGATTTTTCCGCGTGGACGCCATCGGCGGTATGGATCAAGGTAAAAATGCCGTCACCGACCAGGCTGGCATCGCCCAAAATCGCCAGCACCGGGACTGGCGCGCGCAGGTTCAGCGTGGCCACGCCGTCCTTCGCCACTTTCTTTTTCCAGCGCGGTGAGACGGTTTCGGGATAATCCAGCAATTCCACCGATTTCAACCCGCCGCCGCGCGGAGTGAACGTGTAACGGGCGCGGGCATTGGTGATGACCAGCAATTCTTCCGGCGTGTTGGTGTCGAAAACCGGAAGCGAAACCACGTTGGGCGGGGACGAAACGGCGTTTGAATTTGCGGGGACGGTCTGCGCAGCGGCAGTTGTGGTTGTGTTTGTGTTCGCCACCTGCTGCAGCGGCGGACGCAGGTAATTCTTCTGCTGCTCGACAAACCAGACACCGAGCAGGATGACGCAGAGTGTGACAACGATGATGCCGGTGCGGTCCATGAAATTCAGTGCAATTCAGTGCGTGTGTTCCAAAATAATTCCGCCTTCGACCTTCTCACTTGTTACTTCCGCCATTGGCACCGGATCATGCCCGCAGCGGCCCCATGGATGGCAACGGCAAATCCGCTTCACCGCCAGCCACCCCCCCGCCATCGCGCCCTGCGCGCGGATCGCGTCCATCGCATATTGCGAGCACGTCGGCGTGAAACGGCAGCCGCCGGTCGGTCCGAATAATAAAGTTTGCGTCGGCGAAATCGTCCAGCGATACGCGCGGATGGCGAAAATCAAAATCGTTGCGGCGGTCGGCAGACCGCCGGATTTCTTTTGAGAAATCAGAGGATGCAGCTTTCTGCCGAAAGCCGCTACGCCAGTTTGGCTGACCTCTCTCATTTTAGTTCTTTAGCAAGCTCGCGCGACGGAGCACGGCCAGGAAATCCTTTTCGACCCCGGCAAAATCGCGTCCGGCAATCGAATTGCGCGCGACCAGCACCAGTTCAACCGGTTGTGACAATTCATATTGATGCAGCCGGAAACTTTCGCGGAGCAACCGCCGGGCGCGGCTGCGGGCGACCGCGTTGCCGATGCGTTTGCTGGTAACGACGCCGAGTTGCGGCGACGTGCCGTCCGGCAGGCGGTGCCAGTTGGCGATGAGACAGCCGAGTGCCAGACGCTCGCCCTGCTGCCGCACGCGCATGAAATCCCGGTTTTGACCGAGTCGCGTGGCGCGGCCCAGTCGCAGACGTTTCGGGGTTGCGGCGGGCATGAGCGGCGGGTTAAACCGGTGTCAGGCGTTTGCGTCCCACGCGGCGGCGATTGGCAAGCGTGGCTTTGCCGCTCTTGCTCGAATTGCGGTTAAGAAATCCGTGCTGCCGTTTGCGGCGGATTTTCGATGGTTGATACTGGCGTTTCATAAATTAATTCGGCTTCCTTCCGGGTGAAAAACCGGAACGTGCGAGGATAGCCATGAAACCCCTCATGTCAAGGCGGGGTTAAGAGACATCAAAAACGAACGCGGCTGAATTATTTTTCCGCGGGGCGATATTCAAACCAGTTGAAATCCGCAGGCCCTGTGCATTTTTCACCGTTGCCGGTTGCATACATACCAAAATACACGCCGGTAAAGCACATCCCGTAGTCGAAACCTATCGCTTCAACGGACAAATCCTTGGTCGGGGCTGTGCCGAGGCTCACGGGTTTGCCGTCTTTCGATTGGCAGAAAAATTCATATGACAATGGTGCCGCCTTTACCGTCAAAACAACCGGCCCATCCTGAATTTCAGTATATTTAACAGGCTCAACTAATTTGCCCTTGAAAACTTTCCGGAATAAGACCTGCCGTTTGCCATCCTTGAGCGTAACTGCGATATCGTAATGATGCCGGTCATTTCCGCGGACGACCAGCCCGGCTTCCTCATTCTCGTTATTGGGTTTAAACTCAACCCGCGTCGAAGCAGCACAATCGAAATCCATTTGCCTCCGTCCAACAAAAGCAGGCGAATCCTGGCTGCTCATATTTGCTTCCGAACCATAAAGACGTAAAAAGCCGGGGCGTTCGGTCAGGGAATATTCACTTTCTACAGGATTTCTAAGATAGTTCCACTGTAAAGCAAGGGTTTTGCTTTTGAAGTCATCTTTTGCGGGCAGTTTCGGCCAGGTATCCTGCGGTAATTTCGGTGCCGGCATGGTCAATTCTATCGGCTTGTTTTCATTGACCACCGGCCAGCCTTCCTTGTTGAAAGCAACTGGCGCAAGGAAAGTCTCCCTGCCGATATGATGAAATCTGCCGCCCTGCGGCCGAACTCCCAGACAGACCAGCCACCACCCGTCAGGCGTATCAACCAAATCTGCGTGGCCGGTAACCTGAATGGGATGATTCGGAAGGAAACGATGAGTCAGGATGGGATTGTTCGGGTCGGATTCAAACGGCCCCCAGGGCGAATCGCTGCGGGCAACGGTCACCCTGTGGTCATAGCTGGTCCCGCCTTCTGAAACCATCAGATAATATTTGCCGTTGATTTTATACAAATGCGGTCCCTCGACCCATACACCGCCTGCGCCGCCCCATATTTTCTTCACTGGCTCTGTGAGTTTGCCTGTTTTGATATCAATCTCTGCCTGGGCAATGTATCCGTCGCCCTGGCCTTCGTGCCGGGTGTAATACACTTTGCCGCCGTCATCGAATAAAAGCGAAGGATCCATGCCGCTGCTATCCACCCAAACCGGTTCCGACCAGGAGCCGGCGGGATTGGTGGCGGTCACAAAAAAATTACCGCCTTTGTCCACGAGCGTCGTGATCATGTAAAACATGCCGTTGTGATAACGAAGGGTCGGCGCATAAATGCCGCCGGAAGCCCGGGCATGGTCGAGATTCAACTGGCTTTTGCGGGTCAGGCAGTATCCGATCTGCCGCCAATGCACCAGGTCCCGGCTGTGAAAAATCGGAACCCCGGGGAAAAATTCAAACGAGCTGTTGACCAGGTAATAATCGTCACCGACCCGGCAGATGCTCGGATCGGGATAAAAGCCGGGCAGGATGGGATTTTGAAAAGTTTTGGCGGGCCCGGTGGCAAGGCCGCCGGGCAGGAATCCAACCAGGGCGAATAACAGCGCGATGGTCCGTCTCGCGCGGCAAAAACGCGCCGGTTTAAATGAATTCATTGATGAGGTTCTCCAGGAATTCCTGGCGGCCGCTGACATTGGTGGTCACTTCGCCCTGCTTGAGCATGTAGGCTTCAAGTTCGGTAAAATCGCTCTTGCCAGATTCGATTTTCGCACCCAGACCCGAATCCCACGAGGCGTAACGTTGTTTCACGAATTCCGCGAGCCGTCCGTCCTTGCGAATGGCAGCGGCGATCTTCAACCCGCGCGCGAAGGCGTCCATGCCGCCGATGTGCGCGTGGAACAAATCAACCGGCTCAAAGCTCTCGCGCCGGACCTTGGCGTCGAAATTCAAGCCGCCGGTGGTGAACCCGCCGTATTTGAGGATGGTGAGCATCACCTGTGCGGTCAGATAAACGCTGGTGGGGAACTGGTCGGTGTCCCAGCCCAGCAGTTCGTCACCGGTGTTGGCGTCAACCGAACCCAGTGCGCCCGCCGAACCTGCCACTTCCAATTCATGCTGCATGGTATGACCGGCCAGCGTGGCGTGGTTGGTCTCGAGGTTGAGCTTCAAATCGTCGAGCAGATCGTATTCGCGCAGGAAATTCAGGCAGGCGGCGGCGTCGGAATCGTATTGATGCTTGGTCGGCTCCTTTGGTTTCGGCTCGATGTAAAACTGGCCTTTGAAGCCGATTTTCTTTTTGTAGTCCACGGCCAGGTGCAGGAATTTGGCGAGGTGTTCCAGCTCGCGTTTCATGTTGGTGTTCAGCAGCGTGGAATAACCTTCGCGCCCGCCCCAGAAAACGTAGCCGGCGCCGCCCAGTTCGTGGGTGACTTCCAGCGCCTTCTTCACCTGCGCGGCAGCGAAAGCGAACACGTCGGCATTGCAACTTGTGGCCGCGCCGTGAACGAACCGCGGTTGGGTAAAGAGATTGGCCGTGCCCCAGAGCAATTTGATGCCGGTGCGCTTTTGTTCTTCTTTGAGCACCTTCACGACGGCATCGAGATTTTTGTTCGTCTCGCGCAGCGTCCGGCCTTCCGGCGCAATGTCACGGTCATGAAAGGCATAGAACGGCGCGCCGAGTTTTTCAATGAACTCGAACGCGACCCGCGCGCGATTTTCGGCATTGGCCACCGAATTGGAGCCGTCGTCCCACGGCCGGATCGCCGTGCCCACCCCGAACTGATCGGAGAGAGCGTTGCGGAACGTGTGCCAATAGACGACCGAAAAGCGCAGATGCTCCCGCATGGTTTTGCCTTCGACGACTTCGGCGGGGTTGTAATGTTTGAAGGCCAGTGGATTCCTGGATTTCGGTCCTTCGTATTTGATTTTTGAGATGTTTTTAAAAACAGTTTCCATGGCAAAACAAGTCACTTTTAATTTTAACAAATCCTACAGTATCAAGAACGCATTGGCAATTGAAAGACGCTCTTCCCGGAGTTGAAATTTTCAATGATTTTCCGGCGGCGAATCCAATCGAGGTTTCCCGCGAATTGCCCATTTTTTACATTAAATATAATCAAACAATCTATATGATCTGCGATTTTGGGGAATGGATGAAATTATGTTTTGCATGGATGATTCTCTGTTGTCGGCGACAGACGATTGTTACAAAGGGTCATGGTCCGGGCTGGATGCGGTAAAAGCGGGCGGTGTAGGTAATGTGATTGGCTTAATTAGCGATGTTTTAAATTGCAACGGGTGAAGCGAATCAAGCCTTCGTGTTTATTCATACAATAATTTCAAATTAGCTCGAATTGTTTGGGTTGATAGATGTTCCGGTCCGAAACTTTTCTCGTCAATCGCCAACGCGCGCCGCAGCAATGGCCCGGCTTTGCGATTTTCCCCGGCCCGCTCCCGCTCTCTACTGGATGATGGGAAATGGGAGTTCGGAGATTGCAGATAGAAGTTTGAAGGACGGGGAAAACAGGGAAAGAAAGATATACTTATTTTAATATTTAGATTGACTTTTGCCCGAACTTTGTGTTTATTGGGAGCTGGTAGGAGGTCTGCTTGACTCTTTAGCACTGTATCAATCCGTATGGTGAAAAAAATATCTGGATCAAAATTATGAAAGCCAAAATAACATTGCTCGCAGCAGTTACGTTTTGCTGCTTCTTGACCACTTCCCCGTCCGTTTTCGCTCAAGGCACCCTCTTTACGTACCAAGGGCAACTGACCGCCAGCAACGGTCCGGCCCATGGCACGTATAATATGACCTTCAAGCTCTGGAACGCAAGCAGCGGCGGCACCCAGGCAGGCAGCACGATCACCACCAACGGCGTGGTAATCGTCACCAACGGTTTGTTCACCGTGTACCTCGATTTCGGAAATCAGTACACCACCGGCACGCCTTATTGGCTGGAGCTCGGCGTGGAAACCAACGGTGCCGGCTCGTTTACAACGTTGAGCCCGAGACAGGAACTTACGCCCACACCGTATGCCATTTTCGCCGAAGGCGCGAACGCGACGGGTTTAACCGGAACAATTCCGACCGGCGATCTTTCCGGCACTTATGGCAATCCGCTGACGCTGAACAACGCCGGCAACGTTTTCGACGGTAACGGCGCGGGGTTAACGGGGGTCAACGCTTTGACCCTCGACGGACTGGGAGCGGCCAATTTCTGGCAACTGACCGGCAATGCGGGCACGACGCCGGGCGTGAATTTCGTGGGCACCAAAGACGTGACGCCGCTCTATTTGGATGTCAATGGCTCACCGGTTCTGGAGCTGTCCACAAATAATTCAATCACCATGGGCAACGGCACGCTTGGGAATAGCCCATACTATAACTATGAAGTCGCTTTGGGAAATTTACCTAAAGCCACCGCCAATGGTTCTGTCGCCATCGGCTGGAATCCCACCTCCAGCGGGCCGGGCTCCGTTGCCATCGGTGAAAGCGTCATTTCCTCGGCCAATGACTCCTTTGCCTCGGGTGGACAGTCCCAGGCAACCGCTGCGGACGCAACCGCCATGGGATATTACACCGTTGCCAGCGGAACATATTCCATGGCGTTAGGTTATCTGGCCCAGGCGCTGAACCCCGGCTCGTTTGTTTGGGCGGATGAATCTGGCGGCGTCTTTACCGACCATGCTCCCAATCAGTTTATGATCCGCGCCGCTGGCGGCGTGGGCATCGGCACCCTTAACGGGCCGCAGCAATTCTTGAGCGTGCATGGCGGCATGAACATTGACCAAGCCAACTTAAATGCCGGCTTTCTTAATAATGGCAATACCAACGGCTACGGTCTTACCTTCGGCAGCGGCAGCGGCGAAGGCATTGCTTCCGAACGTGTGCCGGGCGGCAACCAGTACGGACTCGATTTTTACACGGGCTTCAATGACGAGATGTCCATTGCCCAAAATGGCACCGTCGAGTTCAATCACGACTTGTACCTGGAGGGTATCGGCAACGGCAACGTTGGCCTTGGGTATCGTACCTCCGTTGCCGGGGTAACCGTCGGCCCGGGCGGCGCCGGCCCTTTCCTCTGGGGTTGGGATGGCGGGGCCTTGGGAACCGTCGCGCCGGACGAGGTTAACCTGACATGGGATTACTCGGGAAATGTGTGGATCAGCAACAACTGCTCTGTGGCCTCTTTGACCATTCGCGGCGGTGCCGACCTTGCGGAGCCGTTTAACATCACCTCAGGCAACGGTGAAGTTCCGCAAGGCGCTGTCGTGGTGATTGACGAGCAAAACCCCGGCCATTTGAAATTGAGTGACAGTCCGTATGACACCCGGGTGGCCGGCGTCGTCAGCGGTGCCAACGGGGTTAATCCCGGCATCCAGATGCACCAGCAGGGGCTAATCGAGGGCGGCAAGAACGTGGCGCTCACCGGTCGCGTGTACGTGCAGGCGGATGCCTCGAACGGGGCCATCAGACCGGGAGACATGCTGACCACTTCGAGCACGCCCGGCCACGCGATGAAAGTCAGCGACCACGCCCGGGCTGCCGGCGCGATTCTCGGCAAAGCCATGACCGGCTTGAGCGAGGGCAAAGGCATGGTGCTGGTGCTCGTCACCCTGCAGTAAATCGAAGGTGATCTATGAAGAACAGACCACTTCCGATTCCCAGGCGTCTTGTCGAGCGAGGACGCATCGCGTGTTCACTGTTGCTTTTGATGCTCGCGGCTGAATCTGCGGCGGCAGATAACAAGGCGCTAACCGGCCATGTCCCAGCCGCCATCAGCGAACTCCACTTGCAGCCAGTGGGGCGGCCCCTGGCCACAAGTCGGTTGAACCTCGCCATCGGGTTGCCGCTCCATAACAAAGATTTGCTCACAGATCTGCGCAACCAAATCTACGACCCGACCAGCCCGAACTATCATCACTTTTTGACCCCGGACCAATTGACGCAAAAGTTTGGCCCGACGGAACAGGAATATCAGGCGGTCATCCAATTCGCTGAAACGAACGGGCTGGATGTATTTGCCAGGTATGACAACCGCCTGTTGGTTGATGTTTCGGGAAAGGTCTCAGACATTGAAAAAGCCTTTCATGTCACACTGCGCACTTATCAACATCCCACAGAGGCGCGACAGTTTTATGCGCCGGATGTTGAGCCGACGGTGGATTCCGGACTGCCGATACTGCATGTCGGCGGGCTTGACAACTATGCCTTGTCCCATCCCAACCTGCGCCTAGGGCCAGCCACGGGGAAAGGAGTTTCAGGCGCGTCATCCGGTTCCGGACCCGGCAACAATTATCAGGGTTATGATTTCAGGAATGCTTACGCTCCGGGCGTGTCACTCAATGGTGCGGGTCAAATTGTTGGGCTGTTTGAGATGGATGGGTATTATTTACAGGACATCACGAAATACGAGAATCAGGCCGGAATATCGCCGCCAGTGCCTCTTTCGAACGTTATGTTGGCGGGATCTTCAGGATATCCGGACAACGATACAAATGCGGTCGCCGAAGTGTCGCTGGATATTGAAATGGCGATCTCCATGGCTCCGGGTTTGAGTGAGGTGGTTGTATTTGAAGGGAACAACTGGGACACCATTCTGAACAGCATGGTGTCTTACAGTGCGATTAAACAATTCAGTTGTTCGTGGGGTTTTAGTGGTGCCGAGGATGCCACCATTGCAAACGACTTCCTGGTAATGGCCGTTCAAGGTCAGTCCTTTTTTCTGGCCTCCGGTGATGGCGATGCGTTTACGGGAGCACTCATGGGCCCGGACGATGACACCAATATCACCACCGTTGGCGGCACCTCGTTGACTATGAATGGTTCGGGCGTTTCCTATGCTTCGGAATCAGTCTGGAATTGGGGCTATAATCCGCCGGCGTGGTGGTACAGCGGCGGCGGCTATTGGGGAAGCAGTGGCGGCATCAGCACCCGGTCCGCAATTCCCACCTATCAGCAAGGCATTAGCATGGCGTCCAACGGCGGATCCACCACCATGCGCAATGTTCCGGATGTCGCTTTGACGGCCACCGGGATTTGGGTCACTTATTTTAATGGCCTGGCTGGCAGTTTCGGCGGGACCAGTTGCGCGGCACCGTTGTGGGCGGGCTTTACCGCGCTCGTCAACCAGCAGGCGACGGCCAGCGGCCAGCCGTCGGTCGGCTTCGTAAACCCCGCGCTTTATGCGATTGCCAAAGGACCGTCGTATACGTCCTGTTTCAACGACATAACAAATGGTAATGACTTCTGGCCCAGTAGCCCCAGTCAGTATAATTCCGTTCCCGGCTACGATCTGTGCACCGGTCTGGGGACCCCGAACGGAATCAACCTGATCAATGCCCTCATGCCTTACAGCGGAGCGGTCTGGGTTGATTATAACTATTCCGGCGCCACCCAGAATGGCAGTTACGATGCTCCTTACAAGACACTCGCTCAGGGAGTAACGGCGGTTTCGGCAAGTGGAAACATTTGGTTCAAGACCTCCGGCTCGAACCCGGAAACCATGACCATCACAAAACCCATGACAATCAACGCCCTCAACGGCCCAGCGACCGTCGGCCAATGATAGTCGCTTTTTCCATCAACGGCCCAGCCTGACATGAAAACCATCTTTAAAATATTGTTCCTCATCGCGGCCCTCCTGCTTCCAGCAGCAGCCAGCGCCCAGCAATATTCCAACAACTGGTATAAAGTCTCCGGCGGCGGGGGCACCAGCACCAACGGCCAATACGCCATCAGCGGCACCATCGGCCAGCACGACGCTGGCGGCCCCATGACCGGCGGCATTTATTCCGTCACCGGCGGCTTCTGGGCGATTTACGCGGTGCAAACGTTCGGCCTTCCCAACCTGACCATCAGGTTTGTTGGCCCGAACAGCGTGATTGTTTCATGGCCGAATTCCGGCAGCTACACCTTGCAAACCAACGGCAACCTGAGCATATCGAGTTGGATTGGTTATGGCGGCACGGTGACCACGGCCAACGGCACCAACAGCATCACCATCACGCCCCCCACGGGTAATCTGTTCTTCCGTTTGTCCAATCCCTGAAACTCAGAAAGCAACGTATCCGACACCGGAAACCAGACGTACTCCGTCAGACGCATACATTATTCCGTCAGTTTCAGGAAAGGGTCATAGCCCAGATACGCGATTATTCGAGCGCTATAGGGAATGGTTGGAAACAGCCTGTCACATCGGCGAATTCCTTACGGCAAATGCTCTACCGGCGACCCGCCTGTTGAATTTTGGGAATCCGGGTCGAACCCGAGGAACTTCACAATTCGAGAACGATAAGGTTCAGTTGGTCGGTTTTGGTTCTTCTCCCATTTTTCAATGGCGGTGGCGGTGAATCCAAGCTCAAGCAATTTAGCGAGTTGCGGCATGGATAAGGAGAAGTCAACCCGCCTTTTTCGAAGGTGTTCCCCCAAGGTTTTGGGGTGGATCGGATAGCGCCGTAACTGTCTGAAATGCAGGGAACCGGGGGTCTGGGGTGGCGGATTGTGCGTTGGTAAATTGTCAACAGGCAGAGTAGGCGCCGGGATTTTCCCCACGGGAGTTATCAAAAAACGGCCAATCCGTTGACTCGTTAGGGCGCGGTTTTCGACAGAGGCAAGCGATTGAGAAGGAGTTGATTGAATGATTTTGCGGGACAACCGGGCGGCATGCTTTTATGCTGTCGGGGCATGAAACAAAAATCCGCCGGCTTCCGCCAACCCACTGTCGAGGAGCAACACGTCCTGATCCACCTCAACGTGCGCCTCATCCAGCCAGAGGAAGTGGCGCGTTTCGATCAACTCATTTGCGAACATCACTATTTGAAAAGTGCCAACGTGGTGGGCGAACATCTGCGCTATGTCGCCATGTATCAAGAACAGTGGCTGGCGCTGGCCACCTGGAACGCGCCCGCCTTGCATCTCAAGGCGCGCGATGCCTTTATTGGCTGGACCGAGGAGCAACGCCGCACACGGCTGCCGCTTTTGGTCAACAACTCCCGCCTGCTGGTTCTGCCCGCCTGTCATCATCCCAATCTGATCAGCCGGTTCATGAAGCTCATGCTCGCGCGCCTGTCAGACGATTGGCAGGAGCGCTGGGGCCATCCGCTGGCACTGGCCGAAACGTTCGTCGATCCGCACCTCTATCAGGGCACGGCTTACAAAGCCAGCGGCTGGCAGCGGCTGGGCCTGACTTCCGGTTGGAGGCGCAGTGCGGAGGATTTTTATCAAAAGCACGACCGGCCCAAGCAAATCTGGGTGCGTGAACTTGTGCCCCACGCCGCTCGTCAACTCGGCGCGGCGCAACTTCCGCCCGATTGGGCCAGGGTCCAGGAAAAAGCCTCGCCGCGTTGCACGGCCAAAGCCGCCCCGCTGCGCAGTCTGGTCGAAGCGTTGCGCGCGGAGGTGCCGGAGTTTCGGCGCAAAGAGTCGCTGGCGTATCCGCTGGCAGGATTGCTGGCGTTGATTGCCTTGGCAATGTTTAGCGGCGTGCGGCGCGGGCCGCAGGATTTGGCCGATTACGCCGCTACGCTTTCGCAGGGACAGTTGCGGGCGCTGGGCTTTCGCACCCGGCGCGGCACGACCCGCCTTCGTTGTCCGGGCGAAAGCACTTTCAAGCGGGTGTTGCCTGACGTCAACGCCGGCGCGTTGGAACGGGCACTGCTGCTCTGGCAGGAACAAGTGCTTGGCGCGGCGCAGGACAAGCTGGTGATCGTGGACGGAAAAACGCTGCGGCATGCGCACGTGGAACTGGTCAGCGCGGTCAATGGCGCGGGCCGCTGGCTGGGCACGGTGGCGGTGAAAGAAAAGAGCAACGAGATTCCGGCGGCGCGCGCGCAGTTGGCCAAAGTGGAGTTGAACGGCAAAACCGTGCTGGCCGATGCCTTGCACACCCAAGTGGAAACCGTCCAACAAGTGCTCTTTGAAGGCGGCGGCGACTACGTGATGACCGTCAAAGAGAACCAAAAGGAACTGGTCCACACCCTGGCGAGGCTCCTGGCCCCGGGGAAATTTTCCCCCTCGGCCCACGCCCAAGACGCGGGCACTGACGCGGGAAGTCAATCGGAGCCGGCGTGAGATTCGGCTCTTGGAATGTCGGGAGGTGACGCCCGAACAAGCGGGTTTTCCCGGCGCGCGATTGATTGCGCGGCTCCAGCGGCGGGTGCGGCGCAACGGAAAAAAGAGCACCGAGACGGTGTATTTGATCAGCAGTTTGACGGCGGAGCGATTGGACGCGGCGGGCTGGATCAAACTCAAGCGCGGTTATTGGGTCATTGAGAGCCGACTGCATCACGCGCTGGACGTGTCGCTCGATGAGGATCGCAGTCGGGTGCGCAACTCCAACGCGGCGCTGGTCTTGGGGATGTTTCGGCGGCTGGTGGTCAGCGTGGCGCAAGCGGCGATCGCGCAGGTGCAGACCAAAAAAACGCGCTGGAGCGTGCGGTGTTATCAGCAACGCTTCGCCCATCGTGATGGCGGCTCCGAACGCCTCCACGCTTTGGTCTTCGCCAAATCCCCAACTTCGTGGCGGTTACAAAAATGAAAAGACGTGTCCTAATGGCCCAGCTTCAGGCCCTTTATTCAGTTGACCGCACCAGCGGTTAGCAGGTAAACTAAAATGAACCCGGTCGCACCGAGCCGATCCTGGCGCCGCGCCAGGCATCGGCACGGTTTGGCCCGCGCACGGCCTGGCTCGCCAACTTTCCGACCGTTCCACTCCGCTACACCAACCGCTCCGCAGGCTATGCGGACGTTTCGCTGCGTTCCGACGGATCCGAAATTGCCGAGACAGGCGGGAAAGGCGTGCGGCGCGGGATCACCGCTAATGTGAATTCATGCGGCACAAGCCCGGCGCGGTTCAATCAACCGGCGTCAGGCATCGTCGCCCAATAATTCGTGTGGATCGCAGTAATTGCGATGCCTGCGTAAATTCGGGCGCGCTCGAAAGACAAAGTTTGTTCGCTTCGCTCAACGAAACATTGGTTCGCGCTTCGTTCCCTGACCCACTACACGCTCAATAATCACGGGCGCGCAACCATCAAGCGTCATTTCATGTTGGACGCTGGTTTCCGCGCGCGGACGCCTACACTCATGCACGGCGGTTGGTTTCGCCGGATGGTGTTGGATTGTTTTACGCCTTTCACCGTTTGTTCTGTCTCACCATGTTTCACATCCGCCGGCACCGGCACACCTTCATGGGTTAGTCCGAACGTCATGCTCGGCGTGCCTTTCGCTACCCCCGCGCGCGGATGACGTCACTCTCAATTTGATCGTCACAGTGCAATCCACGCGGCCACGACGTTCAACGGTTTACTGGCGCGCGGGGGAGGCGTCGGAAACTCGTCGCTACGCGACAGGGCAACGGGGCGCTTCGCGCCCCGCGAACGGCAGAAAGTTAGTGTTCGGAACGAAACCCGGCCGCACCGAGCCGACACTTGCGATGCGCCAAGTATCGGCACGGTTTGGCCCGCGCACAGCCTGACTCGCCAGCTTTGCACCCGCTCCACTCCAGTCGCTCCAGCCCTGCATTCCGCCGGAACAACATCGGCTCCATGACTGGCTTATGCTCCTTCGTTCCGACGGCCACAAACAGCCGAGACAGGCGGGAAAAGGCGTGCGCTACCCGGAAAAGCAAGACACCAAAGGTCGCGAGGCTTCGCCCGACCAGGACCAGCAATAGCCCGCGATGCTTCGCACGGGCAAGACATCGGCAATAGTCGTGAGCACGGCCATTTTCCGACCGCTCCACTCCGCTGGCGCTCCGTTCCGACGGCCTGAAAAATGCCCGACCTCACTGATAAAACAACATTGGTCTGACACCTCGTCCATCAGTCTCCGCGCCGGCCTACGTTGCGACCCCTGAAACCCTGTCGCACTTCGTCCGACGCTCCGCCAGATGGCAAGTGCAAGCACCGAGGAGTCAGCACAAACCGCGCTCGCGCTGGCGCGACTCGCCCAAACGAACCCCGGCCACGCAAAAAAGACTTTGGCTCTGCGGTCGGCTGACATGCAGGATGCGAACCCGGCAGCCGCACAAGAGCAGTTATATTCAAAGCCGCCCCCATGCCGTATCCCGCTGGCGCGTGAACCCTCGGCATCGGGTCCCCGCCGTCTCCCCGCGCGACAACGCACCCGACGGCCCGGTTCATTGAGATATAACTGCGTCTTGTGCGGCCCCCGGCTGCGGCGCTGTCACGCTGACTGCTTTCCGCCGTCCCCGGCGGCACGCAACCGCCCGTTGCGTGGGCAGTCAGCGCGCCAGCTTGCAGGCATCCTGCACGCCAGCCGACCGCTGCCGCCGTTGAATGAAATATGGCGTGGCCGAAACCCCCAACCTCCGCCCACCCCGGATGCTCGCCCCCTCCATCCCCAGTGGGCTGCGCTCAAAAAAGCCGCACCACCGATGGCGTGACCATGACCCGCGCAAAACCACGCTTGAACATAGCGGGCATCGGTGGTTGAATCGTCAGCGTCAGTTAAAAGCAAACGACCAGAAAACACACAACACACAATTTGCGGCTTCGGCTGCTGTCCAAGACAAAACTGGTAATTTTGAAAGAAGGACACTGCTTGAAGCACGCCCAAACTGGGCGTGCCGAAAGCGTTCCTTCTTGGGCATACCGTGCCTGTCTTGGGGCGTAAGTAAGTGCGCCCTCTTTTGTTTGGACAACGGCTTGTCCGCACAGGAACCAAAGCCATGAAAATTATCCTCGTTTTAATTATTGTAGCCGCCTGTGCCGCATCGGCTCAACCGGTTTCCAGCGCCCAACCAAAAGGTTGGTGTCCGAAAGACCCGGTGCGTGAAATTGACGGGAGTATTGTTTCAGCAACAACAATGTCCGAATTTTACGGAGTCGTGCTTGAGGTTCAGCCGACTGGAATCCGTGTGCAAGGCGAATACGGTGATTGTAAGGAATCTTATAGTTCGGAAAAATTCAGTGGATTTAAAGCAGGTGAGGGTGATGAATTTTTTGTCGCCCATTTCCCATACGATGTCGCCGTGGGCGACCGTGTTGGGCGTGAATGTGTTCAAATAGGAAATACCTTTTCACCCGGCTCATACATGGCGGCTTTGGAAACCGGTACTTACACTTATTCAACCGTTCTGGGCGGCTCTCGCACCATTCACAAGCTGGAATACGGAACACCTTATACGTCTCCTCCACCGCCGCCGCCAACACCCGAACAAATCGCAGCGGCAAAGGCAAAAGTTGTCGCTGACAAAAAAGCCAACGAGGAAAAAGGTCTCAAATATAACCAAGAATTGGCTGCTAAAGGCGATTCTTACGGTTTGCTCCGCATGGGCGAACGTTACCGCGATGGTGATGGCGTGCCAAAAGATTTAGCCAAAGCCCGCGATTATTTTACCAAAGCTGTTGCGGCTGGTTCACCATCTGCCGCCGATGCACTTTCTGGATTAGACCAATCTACGAACGCAGCCACAACGAAGCAATAGCGCGGCACAGGCAACGCGGACGGGAAATTATGAAACCTAAATTCTTTGTAGTTCTTGTCGCAATTACGGCAACACTCGGCTGGCGAGCATACGCGCAAACTTACGATACGAATGGCGATTACGTTCAAACCTTCGCCGGTTCGGGCTTTTCCGGTCACGTGGACGGCGTTGGTCAGCAAACGATGTTCAATAACCCAAGCACAATTGTGGCTGATTCAGAGAGCAACTTGTTTGTTTTGGACGACAATAGTTATTTAATCCGAAAAATCACGCCAAGCGGCGTAGTTTCAACTTTTGCGGGCGGAACTACTTTTCCGGGCGGAACTATTCCAACGACTGGGTACGGAACAAATGCCTCCATCTTTGCTGGCGGCAGTAGCTCGATTGCAATAGACCATTCCAACACATTGTGGATTGCCACATACGATGGATATTTGGTGAGGGTTGGAAGGGATACCAGTGTTTCATGGATATTTTTGAATGGAACTTCGTGGCCTTGGGGAGCGTGTGTGGATTCTGGAAACAACGTCTATGTCTCGGATTACTATGGGAACAAAATCTGGCGCTACAACACAGACGGCGTTCTGTCCGTCTTTGCAGGTTCGGGTAATCCTGGCTACGCGGATGGCAATGGTATTTTCACTGCGTTCCATTATCCTACGGCTTTAGCTGCTGATGCTGCTGACAACATCTACGTTTGGGATTCGGAGAATCGCTTAATCCGCAGAATTGACCAAAGCCAAAACGTCACGACGCTTGCTGGCCAATACTTAAACAATTCAAGTGCCGATGGTGCCGGCACAAACGCTTCATTCGGTTCTATCTCCGGCATGTGTGTTGACGACTCTGGGAATCTTATCCTCGCTTGCGGCACGTCCATCCGAAAAATATCCGCGACAACAAACGTGGTGACAATGGCAGGAAGTTTTTCACAAAATGGCTATGCCAACGGCGCGAGCAATCTCGCGCGGTTCAACGGAGCGTCCGGCGTTTGTGTGTCAGGCGGCACATTTTACGTCGCCGATTCCAGCAATCAGCGGATTCGGAACATCACTTTCAATCCAACGTCGCAAATTGTTTCCGGCGCAAATCTCGGCATCGGCACTTTTGCGGGCGTCACGATCACCGGCACAGTCGGGCGGACGTATCAAATTCAATCGTCACCCGACTTGAACACATGGAACTCCGTGGCAACCGCGCTTCTCACGTCAAGCCCATATCTGTGGATTGACCAGAATCCGGTGAGCGGAAATAAATTCTATCGCGCAGTGATGCTGCCGTGAGTGGCTGTTAAATTTTAGTGAATCAATCCATGAGCACACCGGGACACTTCAAGATTGCCTGTGCAAACTGTCAGGGGCACATCGAATTTCCCAAAGAACTCCACGGACAAACAATTGATTGCCCGCATTGCGGCCTTTCAACGGTTCTCCGCGTGCCCGGTTTTGTCGAATCACTGCCAACACCGGCCCCCACGGCTCCCATCAGTCTCGACCAACCGCCATCAATTGCTCAAACCCCGCAAATTCAAGATGACACCATCAATCCTGCGCCACAACTTGGCCTTCCAGAAATTACAGATGAGTCTTTTCGCTCAACTAAAGTTAGGTCGCAGGATGGGACAAATCACTACACGGTCAATTTGATTGATTACACCTGCACTTGCCCATCATTTTTGGAAGTCCATTCAAAAGCCCCACCACGGGACTATGGCAGGATTTGCAAACACATTTGCGCTGAATTAAATCGGCATCGAGATTACCTGAGACTTGACCCCATATGTCGGGCAATTGTGCAAGAAGGATATGGCATTTACCCCGGACGGTTTGACCGAGATAAAAATGGCAATCTCATCTACATCACTGGGGCAAATTCTACCGGCTGGCTTAATGTTTTCGCTTTAAAACGCATAGACGGTAAGACGTATTATCGGTTTGGTTACAACCTAAAAGAAGGGAGATGGGCTTATGGATCATTCCCAAAAATAAAGGAGGAGATTTTGTATCCAAAATCATCCAGTGAATTTTCTAAACCAATTTCAAGCGGACTGGGATGGCGAATCTTTTGGGGAGTCATAAATGCTGTGGGGAAGGCGGTTGGTGTCATTCCTATGGTTTTGTTTGGACTTGTGGTTGGTCTTTTGTCTTCTGGAAAAAAATCGCGAAGAAGAAGGTTTTGAAAAAACCGACGCATCCCTGTGCTACTCGTGCAACTCAACCGGCGCTTCCGCACTACACCGCCCGCCCCGCTTCGCTGCGTAAGGCACGCTGCGCCCGCCGTCAGCGGTCACGCCATCATGTTTACCGCTGAAAGCGCAAATCGAATCCACGGCGCAAATCCTCATTCACGGTTGAACCGAATAAGACGACATAGCGCGCCCAAAATAAGGCTGAGCGCAATTGTCACGAAACCAAATCCGTATTGTAGGGCAAAAACGGTCTGACGAATCGCGCTTCCATCTGGCTTGGCTTCTTCATTCACTTCACTGTTGCAACCGTCAAAAACCAAACCACAGCCAATGACAAACAAAACCACACTGGAAATAGTGAGCAAAACTGCTGATGCGGGCATCCCTTTTGAATTTTGCGGCGTATTAATCTTGGCAGGCACTTCTATCTTTGGCGGCTCTGGTTCCTCGCCGAACACATCTTGCTTGAACTGCGCAAACCAGGATGCTGAAACTTTTTTCTTTGGCGGCTCTGATTTCGGTTTCGCCACAGGCGCGGGCGGCGGAACGTAAAGCGTCGTTTCCATGCTACACGACGGGCAAGTAATGACGCGGCCTGCGTCGTGAGAATCAAATTCGAGATGAGTCGAGCAGTGGTTGCAGTTGCATTTGATAATCATAAAAATTTGAAGGTTGATGACATCGGAACAGAACACAGGCCGACTGACAAGCTGGAAAACCCCCCGCGCCGCTTCACTGCCTGCCCGCCAGCGAGCTTTGATCACCACCGAGGGTGGGAACCCACCGCCGAGGCCCAGGCCGCGCCGGGAATCGCCGGCCAAGTCCAATTGAACAATAGTGCGTAGTTGAGTCAATTTGCTTGCACCTTGCTATCACAAAATCACTAAAACCGCTTGTTTATTAAGCAAAACCGCATTTTTAACATGTATCTATCTGTTCCATGATTGACTCAAATAAAAACGGATTGTTTGCCCGTCGTGGGAAGCTTTGGCGAGACAAAAAATAAAGCGCCAGCCGATTTTGGCTTGCTGTCCTGGGCAATTTTCGCGGATGCGACGCGAAATTTACTGCTGTACCACTTTGACCTGGCCGGTGTTCGGGTCGTAGTCGAGTTTCGTTCCGTAAGGCGTCGCCGGCAGTTTGCCCACATAATTCGGCACCAGTTCATTCAAGTCCTTGGGCAAACGTCCTTCCTGAGCGTTGAACAGTTGGATTTTCTCGTTGAGATACGATACGTCAATCGTCTTGACGGCGTGTTGGTCCGCCCGCATCAACGTGCCCAGATAATCCGCCGAATACGGAGCGGGATTGGCTCTCTCAGTTGTGTTGGTGGTTTGACTTGTGTTGGTGCCCTGGGGATGAGGACTGGAATTGTTTTTGCCGCAACCGGCCAGAAGCAATCCGACCGCAACCGAAATCAAGAAGGACGCGTTCATATCGGCAATCTAGCTCAAACTGCGAAAAATCCAAAGGTCAATTACAGCTTTGAAACAGTACAAAACCAACGTCCGCATTCAATGGGAAATGCGTTGCGTGACTTCCCTCCAATTCCAGCGGCGCAACCTTATTGCGGAGGCGCATTGGTTGACGGTGCTTCGGGTGCAGGTGCCGCAGGCGCGTTGGTGGCCAGAGCTTCGGATGCGGATACCGCTGGCACGTTGGTGGCCGACATTGTTGTCGGCGGCGTGCCCGTCTCTGCCTGTTTTTTGCAACCCGTCAACAGTCCCACACACACCAATCCAGATACCGCTACTAATAATAACATTTTCTTCATACTCGGTTAAACTCTTCTAAACCTTTGCCCGCGGCAAGCGGAATTTTCAGATTGTTTTGCCGGCCGGGGAGATGTTTGTGATTTGCGCCGCCAATTCCCGCGCCTGCCGGATCAAATCGAGATCGTCCGCCAGATTGCCGAAACGGAACTTCGGCATACCGCTTTGCTGCTGGCCGAGCAACTCGCCCGGCCCGCGCAATTTCAAGTCCACCTCCGCGATGCGAAAACCGTCGTTCGTTTCTTCCAGCACTTTCAAGCGTTCATCCGCCCCGGCCGTTTTCGCGTCGGAAACCAAAATGCAATACGACTCGTGCGCGCCGCGACCGATGCGCCCGCGCAACTGATGCAATTGCGCCAGCCCGAACGCCTCGGCGTTTTCGACGAGCATGACCGTGGCGTTCGGCACATCCACGCCGACCTCGATGAGCGAAGTCGCGAGCAATGCGTTCACCCCGCCGGCACGAAATTCCGTCATCACCTCGTCTTTTTCGCGGCTCTTTAATCGCCCGTGCAGCAATCCGACGCGAAATGGCGCAAGCAAGGATTTCAAATTTTCAAATTCTTTCGTCACCGCCTTCAAACCTTTCCCGCCCGATTCTTCGACGCGGGGATAAACCACATAAGCCTGTCGTCCGGCGGCGAGTTGTTTGCGGATAAACTCCCAAACCTTCGGTCCCGCCCCGGCGGGATCGGCCGTGCGGATGAACGTTTTGATTTGGCCGCGGCCACCGGGCAATTCGTCAATCACCGAAACCTCGAGGTCGCCGTAAAGCGTGAGGCCGAGCGTGCGCGGAATCGGCGTCGCCGTCATCACGAGCAGATGCGGATAACGGCCTTTGCGCACAAGCTGCTCGCGCTGGGCCACACCAAACTTGTGCTGCTCGTCAATGATCACCAGGCCCAGCTTCGGCAGATCAAAACCGGATGTGAGCAGGGCGTGGGTGCCGATGAACAAGGTTGAAGGTTGCGCATGGCGATAGCGTTCGAGGTTGGATGTTGAATGTTGAATGTTTACTCGCGATTTATCGGAGTTGGATGTTTTCCGATTCCCTGTTTGCAGTTCCACCTTCACCCCCAGCGGTTCAAACCACCTCTGGAAATTCGCGAAATGCTGTTCTGCCAGAATCTCCGTCGGGGCCATGAGCGCGACGTTGAAACCGCTTTCCAACGCCATCAGCGCCGTACAGGCGGCCACGGCGGTTTTGCCCGATCCGACATCGCCTTGCAGCAACCGCCGCATCGGATGCGCGCCTGCCGTGCCGCAGCCCCTTGGCGAAGGCTGGCCGCCCATGTCCTTGCGGATTTCGCGGAGCACCTTCGTTTGCGCACCGGTAAGCTTGAAGCCGAGCCGGGCCAGAAACGGTTTGATGAGGCGATTGTCGCCGCCGCACGGCAACGCCGTTGCGTGCGATTCAAAATTTTTCCGCCGGGTCCGGATTTGAACCTGCAACTCGATGAATTCATCCAGCGCCAGCCGCCGGCGCGCAATTTCGACATCGGCCAGTTCTTCCGGGAAATGCGTCATGTGGATGGCGTTCGCGCGAGAGAGAAAACAACGTGCTTCCGGCATCTTGCCGGAAGAAGAAATTTCAGAACTGCCGACAAGATGTCGGCAGCACGTTAACGAAGGCCACGGTTCGGCAATGTGCCGCTCGAATTGTTCCAGCGTGCGCCAGATCAGCCCGCGCAGCCAGCGTTGCGGCAGGCCCTCGGTGAGCGGATACACCGGCGCGATGCGGTTGATGTGGATGAAGCTTTCCTCGCCGCCTTCGATGACTTCGGTTTCGGGATGGGTCATCACGCGCGGTTTGGTTTCGCTCAATTTGCCGTAAACAAAAACCTCGTCGCCCATTTCGAAATATTTTTCCATGAACGGCAGGTTCCACCAGCGGCAATGCAACCGCGCGGAGCCGTCGTCGAGAATGATTTCAAAAACGGATTTGCTGCCGCCGCGAAAACGCCTGAGACCAAGCGCGACAATCGTGCCGCGCGCCGTGGCCGGTTCATCCTTCGTCAGTTCGGCGATTTTGCGGAAATGCCGGCGGTCCTCGTAACGCCGCGGCCGGTGCAACAACAAATCCTCGACGGTGCGGATGTCGAGGCGTGCCAGTTGCGCCGCGCGTTCCGTACCAACACTCCAAAGCGAAGTGACGGGCCTTCGCAACGCTGGCGTTGCTCTCGCCTCGGCGAAGCCTCCGGCGCAGCCAGGGTCGTCCCCGCAGGCCGGAGTGGCGAGCGGAGAAGATTTGGTTTCCGGCGGCGACATCACCCGCACGATACAAACCGTTCACCGCCGCTTCAACGGGAAAGGAGCGCGGACAGCTTGTCCGTCAGTTCGGGGTAGATCCACGCGGACCGGCTGTCCACGCTCCGTTCGCACCAGATCAAATTTCTATGACTGTGATTTCCGGCCGGCAATTAAAACGAATGGGCACGGGATACCAACCGATGCCGGAGGTCACATACAATGGGCCTGATTTCGTTTGGAATAATCCGAGGTCGTATTCGTCCACGCCATAGGGAACAATAATCGGACCGTAAAAAGGGATGCGCACCTGTCCGCCGTGCGAATGTCCCGCCAGTATCAAATCAAATTTTTGACCCGCCAATTGCTTGACCCACGCGGGGTAGTGCATGAGCAGAATGTTTTTCCTTCCGGGATCGGCGGAAGGCAACGGATGTCCGGGACCAAGACGGGCCATGCCCACGAGATTGATTTTTCCGCCCGCAATCACCTGCTGTTTGTCAACCAACCAGGCTCCACCGGTCGCGGCAAAACATTTAATGATGTCGTTGAATGGCACGCGGCTCCAATAATCGTGGTTTCCCGGAACGCCATACATGGGTGATTTGACGCCGGATAAAATTTCGAGGGCTTCCGGCAGGAACTTTCCCTCTTCCATGATGTCGCCGGTGAAACACACAAAATCCGGTGACAACGAATTGATCATGTCCACGACGGATTGTGTATGTGCGCGGTCGCCTTTGTGATGCAAATCACTGAAATGAACGAAGCGATGAGTCGGCTGGTCGTCCGTCAGGCGCAGCCGGCGAATTTTGATCCACTGCGGCTCGATCCACCCGGCATCAGCCACCACCACGCACGGAGTCAAAAGCAATGTGGCCAGAATAAACTGGCGGCGGCTGACTTTGTTGAATTTCATTGGCAACTCCAAAACTACCCTAAAACCGAAGTCCAGCATACTGCAAGAATTGCGTCCGGCATCCTTCAGCGCTAGTTTGATGCCGTGCCCGCAAAATCCGTTCAATCAAAACCCTCGCCGCTGTGGTTGCTCGTGCGCGTCAACGCGCTGCAAAGCTGGCGGCGGCTTTTGTCCGTGCGCGATCAATCGCGGTTGCTTACCGGCATCATTGCGTTGTTCCTGGCCGGTTATCTTGTCGCATCGTTCGGGCTGTTCTATCACGGGCTGAGATTCATAGCGAAATTTCCGGGCCTGGGTGCGGTGCTTACGGAACGGCTGATGTATGTGTTGTTCGCATTTTTGTTCGCGCTGCTGCTGTTGAGCAATCTCATCATCGGCTACACAAATTTGTTCCGCAATCGGGAGACGGCGTTTCTGCTGACGCTGCCGGTTCCGACCCAGACCATTTTCCGCTGGAAATTCATCGAATCCACGGTGCTGGCGTCGTGGGCGTTTGTTTTTTTGATTGCGCCGTTGCTCGCGGCGTTTGGTTTGTTGCGCGGAGTGCCATGGCATTTCTATCCGGTGACGCTGGCGCTCATCGCATTGTTTATCGTGCTGCCGGGCGTGCTGGGCGCGGTTCTGGCAATTTGGGTGGGGAGATTTTTGGACCGGCGCAGTTTTCAAATCGCCATGATCGGGACGGCCATCATTTTGCTGGCATTGGCGGCGTTCTGGTGGAAAGCCCAGCCGGTTGACGACGAGTTGCTCGACAAGCGCACCCTCGAAGCGCTCGATCTGCTGCTCACCAAGACGCGATTCACCATGTTCCCGTTTCTGCCGAGTTACTGGCTGTCGTCGTCCGTGTTGCAATGGGCCGAAGGCATCCTGCGCGGCGCGGCATTTTTCACGCTGGTGCTGTTGAGCTACACGCTGTTTTTCGGCGGAATTGCGTTCACACGGTTTGGCAACGTGTTTTACCGCACGGCATCGGCGGTCCAAAGCCGCGCGGGCAGCGGATGGAATTGGTTTCACGCCCGTCAGAACCGCCGGCATTCCACCGGCCGGCTCGAAAAAATCGCCGCGAAATTAGTCTGGCTCAACCGCGATACGCGCGCGCTGGCGGTCAAAGACCTGCGGATGTTTTGGCGCGACACCACGCAATGGGGCCAGTCGGTGATGCTGTTCGGCCTGCTGGGCGTCTATATCATCAACCTGCGCAATTTCACGCACCAGTTGACCAGCCCGTTTTGGGTCAACCTGGTCGCATTTCTGAATCTCGGCATCTGCTCGCTGAATCTTGCCTCGGTGACAACGCGGTTTGTGTTCCCGCAATTTTCGCTCGAAGGCCGGCGGCTGTGGATCATCGGCATGGCGCCGATGGGCATGGCGCGCGTGGTCAAAACCAAGTTCTGGCTGGCCAGCATCTCGTCGCTGTTTGTCACGTCCGGCCTCATCACGCTGTCCTGTTATCTGCTCAAGATGAGTTGGGACCGCGTGCTGTTTTTTGCCGCGGTGATTACCGTGATGACATTCGCGCTCAATGGCCTCGCCATCGGACTGGGCGTCCTTTATCCGAACTTGAAGGAGGTCAACCCGAACAAAATCGTCAGTGGCTTTGGGGGCACGCTCTGTTTTGTGCTGAGTTCGTTTTACATCCTGGCCTCCGTGCTGTTGCTGTTTTTTGGCGCGGCCGGCCTGCACGCGCACGAAAGCTGGGCGGCGGAAGGCATCACCGGCTTTGTGCTGCTGTCCGTTTGCATCGGCTGGCTGCCCCTGAGATTTGGGTTGCAACAATTGAAAAATTTCGAGGCGTAATCATTGGAGCGCCGGCCTCCGGCACGGCGTGTTGAGGTTTGTTTCACCATCGCGCCGTGCTGGAAGGCGGCGTTCCATGGTCCGCAAACAAGCAGTATTTCGGTTGATTGAGTGCTACGAGGAATGCAAAAATTTGTCCAGCGCTTCAAACAACAACGGGGCACTCGACAGATGCACCACGATGCCATCCCGCGCCACCCAACCAAAGCCCTCACCGTAAGCCGGACCGTTCGTAATGCACAAATCGGTTGAACATTCGGCAATTTGCCGTTGGGCGGCGCTGATGGCATCGGCGCGCGCGCCGTCCGCCTCGAATTTCCATCCCACGATTCGCGTTTGCGGAAACCAGCCGCGCAGCCCGGCAATGATTTTGGGCGTCGCCACCAGCTCGACGAGCAACTTGCTTTGCCGGGTGGGAATTTTATTGACCGCCTTGATTTCGGCGAGTTTGCCGGATTCGTTGGGCGTGAAAATTCTTCCAAACGCAAAATCGCCGACCGCCGCCGCGTGAAAAATCGCGTCCACTTTTTTGGATGACACCGCTTTCAGCTTTTCGCGCAGATCGGCCGCCGTGGTGAACGTCTCCACTCGCTGCGCGCGCCTTTCACCGCGATGCGTGGCCATGGTGCCGATGAGCAGAATCACCTTGTGACCGCGCGCCGCGAGAAAATTGGCCAGCTCCGTGCCGAGGCGGCCGGTCGAGAAATTCGTGAGCCGCCGCACGTCGTCCAGCGGCTCGTAAGTTGGCCCAGCAGTGACGATGCAGTTCATGCGGCGAGGATAGTGGATGGAAGATGGAGAATGGAAGCGAGAATCGCGCCCATTGATCCCGTAGGAGACGACGTGAGGAGTCTCAAATTTTCGGGAATACAGTTAGAGACTCGTCACCTCGTCTCCTACGGCAGAAGAATCACGTTGAGATTGAGCTAGGCGTAGCGGCGGCTCGGCAGAGTGCTGCAAACCGAACGGGAGCATTCCGGATGGCGGCTTTCTCCCGAAAGCCGCTACGCTGCGCGAAACTATTGCACTTTTTCGACGACGAGCATTTCGACTGGCTCGTGGCTCGGCACAAGTTCAAGGCCGAGCTGGTCAAGCATGGCCTTTTTGAGAGTTTCGTTATGTTCGCGTTCAGCTTCGAGAAAAGAATACCCCTTGGGCACATGAATGCGCTTCATCTGCCAATCCACAACCATACCTAAATTATTGGTTATGCCCGTTCGGTCGATGACCGGTCTTCGAAAAATATATTCCAGTTGCGATTTCAGTGCCGAAAGCGTCGGGAAACCAACGTAATTATCCTTATATATATTGGATTTTTTCACATGTCTAATCCGGTCCGCCTGGTTATAGCGCTCGTTGCTTGCCTTCAATTTGGTCAGCGCTTCAGGATTCGCCTTCAGCAAAAAAACGTCTGCCGTGCGAACTTCTCTTCGTCCCACATAGCCGGTTACTTTTTGAATTTCGGCCTGGAATTTCTCATGCGCTTGATTGGTCACGGTAACCAGATAGTCGTAACAGTTCGTTGGAGGATCTGTCGTAAAAAGGATATACGGCCATTTAATGTCATACGCCGTTGACATCATCATCCTCAGATCGACCAGTCGTCCGACCATCTTTCCATTCGCAAAGCCGCCGCCAATGAAGGATTTCCCATGCCATTCTTTGATATGGGTTGGTTGAACGACTACAAGTGGGGGTGCTTTTAGGTAATCAGTCATGTCCGGTTTGGAAAGGTAAGCATCGATTTGAGACGTTTTGGATTTATCTAAAATGACAATTGTTGTGCTGGCAGTGAGCATCACGGCTGTTGCTATAATTGCTGCCATTTTTACTTTTCCCCACGTCATAAGATTCAAAGCACCCTTGACCAGTGCCAATGTTGAACCGCCGACCACCGCGCCTTTCACCGCTGCCGCCGTGACCGTCACCGCCAGTCCCACCGGCGCGGCTTGCACCGAGTTCGCCGCCACCGCTCCGGCAATGACCGTGGCTGTCAGCGTCACGCCGCGTTTCATGAAAATGGCGCGCAGTTTTTCCAGCGCCCGCGCCACGCGTTTCTGCGCTGAGGCCTCTTCCATCCGCAAAGCCCCGGCAATTTCGCGGGCGGTTTTGTCTTCAAAGAACCGCAGCACCAACGCGGTGCGGTCGGTTTCGCCCAGTTCGGCCAGGGCGTCATCCAGCAGCGGCGCAAGTTGCGCCCAGGCGTCCTCCTGCGGTTCGTTCAAAATGGATTGCATGTGCGCCTCCTGTTCGCGGGCCTGGCGTCGGCGCCGGGCTCTGAGCGCGTCCGCTGCCGCGTAACGCGTGGTGCGATACAGCCACGCGGAGAGAACGGTCTTCGCCCCGAGCGACGCGGCTTTGCGCGCAAGAATGATGAACACGGCCTGGGTGATTTCCTCCGCCAGATGCGCGTCGCCCACCTGTCGCAGCGCCGCCGAGTGAATGAGGGCAATGTGTCGTTCTACCAACGCGGCAAACGCCGGTTCGGATTGATTGGTGGCAAACTCCCGCACCAATGTCATGTCATCGCTCATCATCTATTCATGGCCGCCCAATGCGGATTCGGACAATTTATTTCAGCCACCACGCGAGCAGCGGCGCGACGGCGAGTCCCGGCAGAAAATTCGCCAGTTCCACCCGGCGGACCTCAAAAATCATCAACGCAATGGCGCACGCAATCAGGCCGCCGACGGCATTGACCGGATCCACCAGACCGTGCGCGGCGAGAAACGGTTTAGCGTAAAACTGGCAGGCGAACGTGATGGCGCTGAGAAAAATGAAGGCCGGAAACGCCGACAGGGCGGACGGCCAGCCGAATATTTTCACAAAACCGGTCATGGCCAGACCATCCATCACGGCTTTGACCGCCAGCAGCCAAAAGTAACCGAACTGGCCGTCCTGGGGTGGCAAGCCATCCGTCACCGCGCCGAGCAGACCCAGCGGAGCGGCGCAAAATAAAATTGTGCAGGCGATGAAGCCGGCGCCGGTTTTGCGCGGTGCGTTTGCCTGCGCGGATGAGATCAAATGGCCCGCGTAACGGCCAAGACGATTCGACAATTTTTGCAGGCGCAGCAATTTGCCAATCCAAAAACCCAGAATTATGGCGAGCGCAGCGATGAACAGTTGCTTCAACACCGGCCGGAACGTTCCATTGACACTCAACCAGACGAGTTGCAGGCCGAAGAAAATGGTGAAGGCGCCGAGGGCCGAACGAAAGAAAACCTGCGTTCGGACGGACAGCGATTTGGGCATCGCCAGCCCCAACAGCCCCCCGATCAAAATGCCCATTGCGTTGAGAAATGCGCCGGTCATGTCCTGACTCAACGCAGGGTGCGGGCCAAAGTGCAAGCCGGAAAATTTTTGCCCGGACGACCTTAACCTGTTACTCAAACAGGAATGGCCGACGCTAAAATCAGTTCCCGCACCCGCCTGCGTGGCCGTAGCGTGGGCCGAAATGACGATGAATGCAAAAAATTGATCGGATGAAACAGCTTCGCGATACACTTCGGCGCGGCGGAGGCCCGTGGTTTTGGATTCCCACGCTTTATGTGGCCGAAGGACTGCCTTATGCGCTGGCGATGTCGGTGTCGCTGGTGCTTTATAAAAACCTCGGCGTGTCGAACACGGACATTGCGTTCTACACAAGCTGGCTTTATCTGCCGTGGGTCATCAAGCCACTGTGGAGTCCGGTGGTGGATTTGCTCAAAACCCGTCGGCGGTGGATTTGGATGACACAATTGTTCCTCGGCGCAGGTCTGGCAGGCGTGGCGCTGACGATTCCCGCGCCGCATTTTTTCCAGCTCACGCTCGCATTTTTCTGGTTGCTGGCGTTCAGTTCCGCGACCCACGACATCGCGGCAGACGGTTTTTACATGCTGGCGATGACCGAACACGAGCAGGCGTTTTTCAGCGGCATCCGCAGCACGTTTTACCGCGTGGCAATGATTTGCGCACAGGGCGGGCTGGTAAGTCTGGCCGGGAAATTTTACCAGCGCACCGGCGATTATTCGGCCGCATGGTTGATGGCGTTTATGTTCGTCGCCGGATTTTTTTTGTGTCTGGCCATTTATAACTATTTTATCCTGCCCAAACCACCGGCGGATCAACCCGGGGGGATTGTTTCGTCAGAAACTTTCTTCGCCGGATTTTATAAAACCTTCGCCACGTTTTTCCAGAAACCAAAAATCGTCGTGCTTCTGCTTTTTTTACTGCTTTACCGGCTGGGCGAGGCGCAACTCGTTAAAATGGTTCAACTGTTTTTGCTCGATCCGCGCGAAAAAGGCGGGTTGGGATTGGTGAACGAACAAGTCGGTCTGGTTTACGGTACGATTGGCGTCATCGCGTTGATGCTCGGTGGATTGCTCGGCGGCTTTGTTGTGGCGCGCCATGGATTGAAATGCTGGCTGTGGCCGATGCTGCTGGCGATTCATCTGCCGGATGCGGTGTTCATCTGGCTGGCTTACGCGCAACCGGACAATTTTTGGTCGATTGGCACAGGTGTCGCCGTCGAACAATTCGGCTATGGCTTCGGTTTCACGGCCTTCATGCTTTACATGATTTACATCGCGCGCGGCGAACATCAGACGGCGCACTACGCGATTTGCACGGGCTTCATGGCGCTGGGCATGATGCTGCCCGGCATGTGGAGCGGCTGGTTGCAGGAACATATCGGTTATCCGCATTTCTTCGTGTGGGTGCTGCTGGCAACGATTCCGAGTTTCATCGTCGCACTGCAAATCCCGCTCGAGGCGGAGTTTGGCCGGCGTCGTCAGGCCGGCTGAATTGACGCCGAAAAGAATTGCTTTGAACGCACCGGCCTTTCCAAAATCCAAGTTTATAATGAAATCAACCTGTTTCAACTGTTCCCGCCGGACGCTCATTCTGGCGTTGCTGTCGGGCACGGCGCTGTTCGGATTTTCACCGGGCGCCCGCGCGGAATTGTCGTTCATCTTCACCAACTCCACGCCCGCCGCCATGCCGCGCCGCCCGAGCATCATTTTGATTGTGGCCGACGGCCTCGGCTACGGCGATTTGAGTTGTTACGGCCAGACAAAATTTCAGACGCCGAATCTGGACCGGCTCGCCGCCGGGGGCATTCGTTTCACGAGTTACTATGCGGGCGACGCGGTGAGTTCACCGTCACGCGCGGCGTTAATGCTGGGCAAGGATTCGGGCCACTTGAAACAACGCGCCGACGTGGACGTGCCGCTGACGGCGGACGACATCACTGTCGCACAAATTCTCAAGCAATCCGGCTATCACACGGGCCTGATCGGTGGATGGGACTTGGGTGGTGACGGCACGACCGGCGCGCCGTGGAACAAGGGTTTCGATGAATTTGCCGGCTACTTCGACCCCGGCGACGCGGAAAATTTTTATGCCGACTTTGTGTGGCGTCACGATCCAGCAACGCATCTTCAGGGCAAGGTGGTGGTATTTGCGAATGCCGGCGGTAAAAACGGCCAATATATTCCCGACCTGTTTACGACCATGTCAGTGAATTTCATCGGCAACAATCAACCTGACCGATTCAATCATTACCGGCCATTTTTCCTGCTGGTCAATTACACCATTCCGGGTGCCGGAAATGGGCGGGTTCCCACCGATGCGCCGTTTTCCGAAGAGCCGTGGCCGCAACTGGAAAAAAACAAGGCCGCCATGATTACACGTTTGGACGCCAACATTGGCCAGTTGCTGGAACAGTTGAAAAAGCTGAACATTGAAAGCAACACGGTGATTTTCTTCACGAGCGACACCGGGCCGCAAATGAACGGCAGCGTTGACCCGAAATTTTTCCAAAGCACCGGGCCGTTTCGCGGCATCTGCGGCGACCTTTACGACGGCGGCCTGCGGGTGCCAATGATTGCGCATTGGCCGGGTAAAATTCCCGCCGGCCAGGTCGGTGACTTTCCCTGCGCGGCGTGGGATTTTCTGCCGACGGCAACGGACATTGCCCTGATCCAATCGCCGACGAACATTGACGGCATTTCCATTTTGCCGACGCTGTTTAACCAAATCCAAACCAACCGGCATGAGTCGTTTTATTGGAAGCTCCAAAGTCGCGATGAGACCCAGGCCATTCGCATGGGAGATTGGAAGGTTATGCGGTCAAAAGCCGATGCGCCACCGGAACTTTACAATCTCAAAATTGATCCGGGCGAAACCAACAACGTCGCGGACAAAAATCCCGACCTGATCACAAAATTTCAGGGCATCTTGAAGAACAACCGTTAACGCGCGGGAACGGCCGGCAAAGGGGCATTCACATCGCGTTCCTGTTTTTCCCGATGGACGGCGAAACTCATCCACACAATCGCCAGCGCCACGGCCAGTAAAAACGCCGCCAGCACAAACCATGGCCATTGGTGGCGGGGCGGATTTTCATTCGGATCTTCCACACGCATCATTGTAATGGCGGCCGGTGACCGGCGCAAACCAAGGAAAGGTCGCTTCGCCGGCGACCGCTGGAAATTTCACTGCTCCAAGGCTAACCGGCACCGGTCACCATTCCTGGGAACCGCCGCCAAAGACCATACAAAACTTTGTCCCACGTGGGACAAAGTTTTGTATGCAGCGATTCATCATCCCGATGCGTCTCCCTAGCTGAAGACCGAAGCCACCCATGGACCGGAGCGCCGGGCTCCAACCCGGCGTGACGAGAATCGCGGCGCTGTTCAACGCACCGGATCGGAGATCTGCACCTCAATCACAAGATTCACGGCCGTCCTGCAGACTCGACCCGCGCGAATTTTGCGCTACATTGACCATCATCGCGCCCATGCACGAAACCGAATCGCCAGAAGATCTGCCACCGCCACCGGTGAAAACCGATGACAAGCATCCGTATGCCATTTTCCAGAACCGGGATTTCAAACTTTATCTTATTGGCCGCCTCGTCGCGGTGCTCGGCCAGCAGATGTTCACCATGGCCCTGGGCTGGGAAATTTATGAGCGAACTTGCCAGACTCCCTATTCCGCCCTGGCGCTGGGCCTCGTGGGGCTGACGCTGATGGTCCCGATGTTTTTATTCACGCTGCCGGCCGGGCACATCGCAGACAATTACAACCGCAAACGAATCATCGTGCTGATGACAGCGGTCATGGCGGCGGCGAGTCTCGGGATAGCCGTGATTTCGGCGCTCCAGGCGCCGATTTATTGGATTTACGTCTGCCTGTTCATCAGCGGCACGGCGCGCACGTTTTCGTGGGCGGCCAACGCCGCCTTTTTGCCGGCGCTGGTGGATCGGAAGGATTTCCCGCGGGCGGTGAACTGGAACGCCGCCATGTTTCAACTGTCCTGCATCGTCGGGCCGGCGACGGCCGGCGCCATCATCGCCGCGATGTCCCGGCATACGGCTTCTCCCGCCGCGCTGGTCTATGTGTTCAATGCGCTGGCGTCGCTGGTTTTTTGTGTCCTCATCGGCATGGTGCGCCGGGAACACACTGTCACCGTCAAGGAACCCATGACCCTTCAGGCACTGCTGACGGGATTCAAGTTCGTTTATGCGAGCAAAATCATTCTGGGCGTCATCACGCTCGACATGTTCGCAGTGTTTCTGGGTGGCGCGACGGCGCTGCTGCCGATTTACGCCAAGGAGATTTTGCTGGTCGGACCCGGCGGGCTGGGGTTCCTGCAGGCGGCGCTGCCCATGGGCTCCGTGCTCTGCGTGTTCATCCTGAACCACCGCCCGCCGCTGCAAAAAGCCGGGCGCGCGATGTTGTGGGCTGTGGCGGCCTTCGGGCTGGCGACGGTCGGCTTCGGATTTTCAAAGTGGTATTGGTTTTCGTTCTTCATGCTGTTCATCTGCGGCGCGGTGGACAACGTCAGCGTGGTCGTGCGGCACTCGTTGGTGCAGATGCTCACGCCCGACGACAAGCGCGGGCGCGTTTCCGCTGTCAACAACCTCTTCATCGGCACATCCAATGAACTCGGCGGCTTCGAGTCCGGCACTGTCGCGCAAATTTTCGGACCGACCCTCGGGAACACGATTGTCGCCGGCGCGGTGATTTCCGCCGTGTCCGGCGGCGTGGGAACCATCCTGACCGTCTTCGCCGTGGCACTGATCTGGCCGGAGATCCGGCGGTACGGAAAACTGGTGTAATACTTGACGCGGGCGCACGGCGGTTTATTTTCGGCGCATGAAACGAATTTTAATCTGGTTATTAGTCCTCAGTTTTTCCGTTGCCGCCGCGCGTGCCCAGGACGACGCGACCCAGCAACAAATTAACAAACTCAGCGGCCAGATCCAGGACCTGCTCGACGCGCAGGCGGTGCAGGCCAAGCGCATCACCGCGCTGGAAAAGGACATCAGCGAATTGCGTGACAAGTCGAACGGGTCCGGCGCAAACCAGGATGACCTGCAAAAACTCGCCAATCAGGTCCAGGAACTTGCCAAAAAACAGCAGGCAGACAATGACTTGATTCTAAAGGAAATTGGAAAACTCGGCAAAGCCGGCGGTTCGTCTCCAGGCCGCAAGTCAACGCCAGGTGTGACAACGAATACCGCAACGGCCGGTTCAAGCGCAGGCGGCAAGGAAAACGGTTACGAATACAAGGTCGCGGAACGCGACACGCTTTCGATCATTGCCAAGGCGTATCGTGATCAGGGCATCAAAGTGACGGCGGACCAGATTCTGAAGGCAAATCCGGGGTTGAATCCGAACAGCCTCAAGGTCGGGCAGAAAATTTTTATTCCGGCGCCGGCGCAGTAATTTTTAACCGCGGACACGGATTGGAAAAATCGTGCAGCGCTGATTTAACGAGACAGCGCGAAGTGGAGGACCAACACGCCTGCCGCCGCCGCCAGACAGTAGTAGCCAAAGAATTTCCAACGCCCGCCTTCAAGCCAGCGGGAGAGCCATTTCAAGGCCAGCAGCCCGGCGACGAAGCTGAACACCATGCCGACGAGACCCGGCGCCAAAAGATGCAGCGCGGAGCCGTGGCCACTCAACGCGTGTTCTTTGAACAAGCGAAGCATTTCTTTTCCGATCGCGAGCGGCGTCAAAACCACGGCCAGCGCAAAACTGAATTCTTCCAGTTTTTGCTTGGGCAGGCCGAGCAGCAGTCCGATGGAGATGGTCGATCCGGAACGTGAAAAGCCGCGGAATGGCAGGCAGATCCCCTGCACGATGCCAATCCAGAATGAATGCGCTATTTGAATTTCAGAATGGCGCGGCGATTTTTCTTCACACAGTCCGGCGTAAATAATCAACAACCCCACCGCCGCCAGCGCTCCGGCAATCAGCGGCAGATTCGAGAACAGATCCTCAACCTCCGCGTGCGGCACGCCGCGCATAAAAATTTTCTCAATGACCAGTTGTAGCCCGCAAAAAACGATTCCAGTGCAGATGGTCGCAACGATAACTTGAGTTGCGAACCACTGAAATTGTGCCTTTGAGGCAAAGTAATCACGTTTCCAGCCGCTCCAGAAATAAACGATCATTGCAAACATGGTTCCGGTGTGCAGCATAACCAGCAGCATAGTCATTTCGGGACTCGACGGATCCAACTTCATGAGTTTTTCCGCTGCGATGACGTGCGCCGAACTTGACACCGGCAACAACTCGCACGCCCCTTGAATCAGCGCCAAAATCAGGATTTGAAAATAATTCAGCATGTTTATGAAATCCCTTCGCTCGTCCCGGGTATGACCGCGGTCATCCAGTCAGGCATGAATCATTTGGACGCGAAATGGGCGTTGCAGGCAAGCCAGAAGTGGTGAGGACGCTATTTTTTTGATCCCCAGAAGGATTTGGTTTCCTCGCCGCGCTGTTTGACCTTGAGCTGGCCCAGGATGGAATGCCAGGAGATGTAAATTTTGTGCCACTGGGATTCCAGGCCGCGGAGCGCGCCTTCGCTCATTTCGCTGAGGTAGCGCAACGACGGCGCGTTGCCGATGAGCGCGTGGATTTCGTCGCGCGTGGGCGAGGCGACTTCAATGGAGGCGTAAATCAGTTCAATCTCCTGCACGATGATGCTCTTAACTTCGAGAAAATGACCTTCTTCCGCCGGCCCGAATTTTTTTCCGCGCGCGACGTTGATGAAATAGTTGAACTGTTTCCAGCACTCGATGTGCGTTTCAATCTGAGTGACCAGTTGATTAAGTTCTTTGGCGGTCATAAGCGTGGTTGGGTTGTTATCGGCGAAAAAGCGGCTTGCGGGAACAGAAAAATGATGGCGCCGCCGCGCAATTCACGGGCGGTGATGTGGAGACTGGTGAAATGGATGCTGACTTCGGCCAGCGGCATTTGCGCCGCGCGCGCCTCGCGGAAGAGGGACAGCACTTCCTGCCCGATGTCGCGCAGCAACTCCTTGGGATAGGTGGACGAGACGGTGTACGTGACGACGTGGCCATTGCGGTCCACGGCGACACTGCCGGCCGGCAGTTGCTGGACTGCCGCACGGGAACGGAAAAATCGTTTTAAGAATCCCATGATGAAACAAGTTTTTTGCTTTTTTCCAATAATGGTCCGGCAGCGACATTGGGCGGCCAGCCAACGAGAAAACACTTGTTTTCCTGGTTCAAAACAAGCATCTGACGTTCCAAATTATGGCCGGCGACGTGCGAAAGCGGCCCGGCTTCGATCCGTTCCCCAAGACGTTTGGCGGTTTCGACGGCCCGGCGCGCCCATTTGGCGAGCGGCTCGGAAGGTTGCGTGCCCATGGTTTCGATTTCGCCCTGGCCTTCGGGCGGCACAACGATGACGAATTCCGCACCTTCGCGCGTGAGCTGTGCAAGTTTCCAAATGGTTTTTCGGTGAGCGGTTTGCTCAATGGAACCGGGCTCAACGGAATCAGCCGTTTCATCAATCGCCTGCGCGGATTCCAGCAGCAGGGCATTGACGGGTTTGGTAATGGTGCGCTCGCGCTCGGGTTCAGCGGGCAAATTTTCAAACGTGCCGGACTTCCACGCCAGAATCCTGTAGAATGCCGCTTCCCCGCGCGCGCCTTCGCTTTCCGCGTCAATCAATTCGCCGTTTTGAATCCAAAGTTTCGCCACGAGCGGTCCGCGCGTGATGCGCAGGACGGTGGAACTGCGCGAGAGACATTCCATCTGGATGATGTCCATGAGGCTTTTGCTTTGAATGCCGCGAAAGCCGCCTTCCATGTCGCGGCCCATCAGCGATTCGATGCAGTCCAGAAACATCTGCGAATTGGCCTGCATGTCGGTTTTGAGCCAGAACAAATCCACACCCAGGGCGTAAGCGCGCGAGCGAAATTCCTCGTCTTCCAGCCCGCTCAAAACGACCGTGCGCAATTCGGGAAACCGGCGGCGGACGATGGACAGCACCTGCAGGCCGTCCATGCGCGGCATCTTCAAATCGCAGACCAATAGCCGGAACGGCTCGGTTTCCATGAGCGCCAACGCGCGCGCGCCGGACGCGACGGTGCGGATTTCAGGCTTGCTGGGAAGGTGCGCAAACATTTCGTTGCACAGGTTCAGCCAGTCTACATCATCATCCAAAACGAGAATATTATGACGTATTTCCATTCCAATGGCGTTAATCGCTAACGCCGCCGCTCCGCAAATACAAGCGCGAAAAATGCCAACAGCGCAAACTATTTAAGAGGAAGCAATCGGCGTTCCCATTTGAGACCGGGCGGCAAGAAAATCTAAATGCCAGAATGTGAACAGACTAGGGACAAAGAAGTCCAACGCTGAGACAACTTTTCCACCCGCCCGACGCTCCTTTCGAGGCTTTCAAAGGTTCGGGCAGTTAAGTCAGACAAAAAACCAACCATGGCGTGCTTCCTGCTAAAACAAAGGAGCCTGCCGGTTAACCGGCCACCAGTGAAGCATGAGTGCCATGTCAAACAGTGTGAAAATAAAGTTCGCCGGGTTGCTCCGAGGTCTGCTGCGCCGCCTCGACGATGATGAAGCAAACGCACCCCAAACGCCGCGCGCGCGCGCCGTTGCCGCACCGCCCGTGACCGTCGCACCGGCTGCCGCCGCGCGCCCGCAAACGGCGCCGCCGGCATCCCCGGCGCCCACAACGCCGCCCGCGCCAGCAGAGAACCCTGATGAATTGCAACTGCCCCTGCAATCAATCCTTGCCGCGATGCCAATGGATTTGCGCGCGAAAGTCATGCAAGCACCGCCCGCAGGGATGACGATTGCCGTTCCGCTGGAAAAAATTCTCACGCAACTCGCGTTTGGCTCCGTGAAAATCGCTTTTGGTGAATTGCGAACGGCCGCTCCGGGCGTGTTCGTCAATTCCGGCGGCGAGCATGACCACAAGCCAGTGATGCTGCCGCTCAATGAAATCCTCACCCGGTTGAATCCCGCTCTGCTGTCACGCCGCTCCACCCAGAAACAAGTCGAAGTTACCGAAGACATCACCGGACCATTCGGCGCCAGCGGAGAAGGGGCCAAAATTTCCGTCGCAGCCAAACCCACGCCATCCACCGCCATACCACCGTTGGGAATGACCACGCCGTCATCGTTTTCGTTTGCCTCACGCGGCATTACGCCTGCAACCGGCGCCACGACTCCGCAACCGCGGTCGTTCATGCCGCACGCCCCCGCGCCCGCAACCAACTTCGTTATACCGCGAAGCAATGGCGCGCCGAAACCCGTTGCCCCCATTCCTTCACCTGCGCCGCAAATTCCAGTTGTTCCAGTTGAACTGGCGGCCATTTCCGCACCATTGGCCGAACTCTCGGAAAATTGGCCGGAAGGACTGCGACTCGAAATCAGACAGTCGAATCTGGAATATGCCCAAGTTTTGTTGCCGGCGAACTTGATTGAACCGGCGTTGAAGCGCGGACGCGTAACCTTTACCTGGCGAAATTTGCGGCCTTTGATCAAACCCACGCCCCCCCCGACGTCCGTCCACGATGGCATCGAATTGGAGCTGCCGTTGAATGTCATCGCTCCGCTGTTTTTCGCACGACAAAAAACAGCGCCCCGGTCACAGGCGGTGAAACAGCCACCGGCTGAAATCCCGAATTTGTTTTTTGGTTTTCCGCAACCTGAAACATCGCAGCCGAAACCTTTTCCGCAACCCGAAACACCGCAGCCGAAACCGCCGCCGGCAAGAATGCCCGAACCGCAGCCGAAACCGCTGGCAAGAATGCCGGAACCGCAGCCGATCCGTCCTGTCTCCAAGCCGGTGGATGCCAAGTTGTCGGACACAAACTACTATATCTGGAGCGACACCGCCGAGGCTCCCAGAGTGGACGAAACCGAATACAAACGTCCGCAAAGACCGGCAACGGATTTCTCCAGCCGTCACGCGACGCCAAACGAGATCGTCGCCCGCGCGATGGCGTTGCCCGGGGTGGTGGGCGCCCTCGTGGCGTTGCCGGACGGCTTGAAAGTGGCCAGCCAGATTCCGTCCGACTTCAACGCCGACACGCTCGCGGCGTTTTTGCCGCAAATTTTTGACCGCGTGAGCCAGAGCACAAGGGAATTGCGAATGGGCGCGCTAAATAATTTCAATTTCACCGTTGGCAACGTGCCGTGGAAAATTTTCCGCGTGAACGCCGTCTATTTTGCCGCGTTCGGTTGCGCGGGAGAAGCGCTGCCAACCGTGCAACTGGCCGTGCTGGCCGCCGAACTCGATCGCAAAAAATAACAATATTTTATGGCCATCATCAACCAAGCTACCAAGGAATTGCAGGTTAAAATCGTCTATTACGGCCCGGCCATGGGCGGCAAGACGACCAACCTCGTGCAAGTCCACGACCATGTACAAACCGCCGCGGGCAACAAGGGCAAGCTTGTGTCGCTGGCGACGAGTTCCGACCGCACGCTGTTCTTCGATTTTCTGCCGATTGAGGCAATGACCATCAAGGGCTTCAAGACGAAGTTCCAGCTTTACACCGTGCCCGGCCAGGTGATTTACAACACGACGCGGCAACTGGTGCTGCGCGGCGTGGACGGCGTCGTGTTTGTCGCCGATTCGCAATACGAAAAGATGCCGGAAAACGTCGAGAGCTTCCAGAATCTCGTGGATAACCTGAATGCACTCAAGCTCAACCTCGCGGAAATTCCCTATGTGCTGCAATACAACAAGCGCGATCTGCCGAACGCCGCGTCGGTGGAATACATGGAATTTTTGCTGAACAATCGCGAAGTGCAGGTGCCGTCGTTCAGCGCCACGGCGCACAAGTGCGAAGGCGTGTTCGAGACCCTGAACATGATCACGCGCCTGCTGCTGCACAAATTCATCAATCAAAGCGTTCCACAATACGCATGACATGGCCACTCTGCCCCAACTGCTTGAGGATGACGTTCGGCGGTGCGATGAAACGTTGCGCGCATTCATTGCGAGCACCGACGCAACGGCCACGCTGATCATTGACAAGGGCGGTTTCCTCATCACGCATCAGGGCGACGCGCATGATTTCGACCTGACCACCATCGGCGCGCTGGCGTCTGGTGCGTTCATGGCCAACCAGACCATCGCCGGCCTGGTCAACGAAACCAATTTCAGCAGCATTTACCAGCAGGGCGAAAATTTCAGCATGTTCGTCACCAATGTTGACGAACACTCCCTGCTGGTCGTGATTTTCAAGTCCCACTCCGGTGTAGGTGTGGTGAAGTATTATGCGGCGGCGGCGGTCAAACGCATTGCGCGCCAGCTAAAAATCGCCAAGGAGAGGGCTCCGGAGGCGGGACTTGATCTTTCCGTTCTTAACGTTGCCGAAACCAGACAGTTCTTTCGGAAAAAGAAAGCCTGAGATAGACCGTGCAACCAGTGTTTTTATTATAAACATGAAGCCTGCCGCCAGCGGCAAAGCTGCGGGCGTCACACAAAATTGATTATGACGTGGATTAATCTTTTCGCGGTCATCCTGGTTCTCGGTTATACCCTGTGGATTACTTACCGCGGATGGCGGCTCTTCAGGAATCTGTTGCACGCCAGCACCATCAGCGACGTTTTGAAGAGTATTTTGGAACAGCACCATTTTTATTTCATCCAGGGTGTGGGCAGTTGCCTGGCCTTGATTTTATTTCTCGGCATCAAAGCCCTGGTCCTGCTCATCAAACCTTCTGAAGCAACGGTTTTTAACCCCGTTGTTTTTGGCAGCTTCGCGAACCGATTTCTGCCCGGCAAATTGGGCTGCGTGGGCGTTGCGTTGATGGTGATTTCCCTGGTGTGTTTTTATCAGCACGTAAAAAGCAAACACTACCTCCACGTGCTTTACGCCTTTCGCAATCAACTGGGACTGACGGAATCCGGCTGAAATTTCAAGCGAGCTGACTATGGCTGCCGTTACAGAACGACCGGCCTTTTGAACACCACACGCACACCACCAAAAGGTGCCCGGCGCGCTGCGCTTTTAATCCTCCAATCCGGATCGCAACCCCGCCCCACCCGGCCGATTATGATTGTGGGCGGTGTTCTGACTTGAAAATGGCGTTCTCATTTCGTCCCAGACTTTCTCAGCGTGAACGCCCAGCGGTGATAGATGGAGAATGGCCAGATCGTAACATCGCTTCAAATCCAGCATCGTTCGCTGGATTTCCGGTTTCGCCGTTTTTAGTATATCGTTCCCGACTCTCTGTAGGCATCGAAAATTTCCGCGCGAATCGCGTCCTTGAATTTGCGGGCTTCAATGCTTTCGGCTCCCCCGGTATCCATGGAATTATCTTTTTGTTTTGCTGACGATTTTTACGTTTTAACGATGTAACGATTTAACATTTCACGGCAGATTGCTGTGACTGCCATCGCAGAACGCGCCGTTCTTTGAGTGCTTGCAACCGCACCACGCAACTGTTTTTGCCTCGGTGAGGTCCACCTTTTTCGGCCCAAGGCCGGTGCCCTTGTGTGAGCCGTCGCAATACGGCTGCGTCTTGGACCGGCCGCACGCGCACCACCAGAAGGTGCCTGGCCCGGCTTGTTGAACAAAGGGAGATCTTTGGGCAATAATTGGTTCACTCATGGCGGCACTTCAATATCATCGCCCGTTTCGCTTTGCAACCATTTCATTGTTACTTTCCACTGGCAACGTGCTCCGCCAAGCTTAACTTCTCCGTGCAACTATGCCCGGCCAACCCATCCCTTACCGCCAGTGGGGCGTGGACCTGGACGCCAATGCGCTCCAGCAGATGGAGAACGCCTGCAGGCTGCCCGTGTCCGTCGCCGCCGCGCTCATGCCTGACGCCCATGTCGGCTACGGCCTGCCCATCGGCGGCGTGCTCGCCACCGACAACGCTGTTATCCCCTACGCCGTGGGCGTGGACATTGCCTGCCGCGTCAAACTCACCGTGCTCGATTTGCCGCTCGACTCGCTCCACCGCCGTGAAACCGATCTCATCCGCGCCATCGAAGCCGAGACGCGCTTCGGCATCGGCGTGGAATTCAAACATCGCCGCACGCACCCGGTCATGGACGAAGACTGGTCGGTCAGCCCCGTCACGCAGCGTTTCCGCGACAAGGCCGCCGCACAACTCGGCACCAGCGGCAGCGGCAATCATTTCGTCGAGTTCGGCGAATTCACCGTGGAGAACAAGGAACTCGGCCTTGAACCGGGCAAGTATCTCGCTCTCTTAAGCCACAGCGGCAGCCGCGGCACTGGCGCACAGGTTTGCGACCATTACAGCCGTCTCGCGCGGGCGAAACACAAGGATTTGCCCAAGGAACTCAGCTATCTCGCGTGGCTCGATCTCGATTCCGCCGACGGCCAAGAATACTGGGCCGCGATGGAATTGATGGGCCAATACGCCTCCGCGAATCACTACCTCATCCACAAACACATCGCGCGGCATCTCGGCGCGGGCGTGCTGTTGGACATTGAAAACCACCACAACTTCGCGTGGAAGGAACGCCACGGCGGACGCGACCTCATCGTCCATCGCAAAGGTGCGACGCCGGCGGGCGCGGGTGTGCTGGGCGTGATTCCAGGTTCGATGGCCAGCCCAACGTTTGTGGCGCGTGGCAAGGGCAACGCCGCGTCGCTCAACTCCGCCTCACACGGCGCGGGCCGCGTGATGAGCCGGCACAAGGCGAAGGAAAGTTTCAACTGGAAGATGGTGCAGCCCTATCTGGACGAACGCGGCGTGAAATTGATTTCCGCCGGATTGGATGAAGTGCCGATGGTCTATAAAAACATCGAGGAAGTGATGGCTGCGCAAACCGACCTGGTGGAACCGCTGGCGAAATTTTTCCCGCGCCTCGTCAAAATGGCCCCGGCCGGCGAGCGGGCGGAGGATTGAAAAGAGGCAGGGAAACAGCGGCGGTAAACCGCACGCAGTCCAAACGTTCCGCGAAATTTGGAGATCTCTGGTGATCGCGTCAGCGTCTGGAGTGCGGTGGCTTTAGCGCCGCTCTTCCTTCGGATAACGCAGATGTTTTGGCCTTTTCGCCACGGTCCATTTCCGGCAGAGTTTCAAAGCATGATCCCGGCATCGCACATCCCGTCCAATTCTGGGCCTCCTGCGCCGGGCACTTTCAAGCTGCCATCCGTACGTCTTGCAGATTTGAAATCCCAGTTGCCACCCAAGGACTGGCCGCACGCACCGGTGCATCGTCTGGCGGACAACGCCGTTTATTTCGTCACCGCCGGCACGCTGCACAAACAACATTTCTTTGGCTCGCCGGAGAAGCGCGATTTGCTCGAACGCCTGCTGCTCGCCCTGGCTAAAGAATGCGGCTGGCAACTCGAAGCGTGGGCCGTGTTTGCCAATCACTATCACATCGTGACACGTGGCAATCCCGATTCGCGGAACCTCGGCGAATTCCTCCACGATCTGCACGGCGTCTCCTCGCGTGAGTTGAACAAACGGGATGGTGTCCAAGGCCGGCAGGTATGGTTCAATTTCCGTGACACCAAGTTGACGATTCAACATAGCTACCTGGCGCGGTTGAATTACGTTCATCAAAACGCCGTGAAACACAAGCTGGTGCCGGTGGCGAATCAATATCCGTGGTGTTCGGCGGCGTGGTTCGAGCGGGTGGCATCCCCGGCACAGGCGAAAGCCATCTACGGCTTCAAAATTGACCGTGTGAAAGTGGAGGACGACTTTTGAACCTCCCCGGAAAAGCGGCGGTGAACCGCACGCAGTCCAAACGCTCCGCGAGATTCGGAGACGCCCGGCAAACGCGTCAGTCCCGCATTGCGCATACGCGTCAACTTAAGCTTCCGAGTTTTTGGTGGAAGTTCGGGCGTTTTCTGCGGCGGTCATAGCGGCAGTGATAGAGGATTTGATTGAGCATATGATGCCCGCCGAGCCGGGATTGGCCG
>Ga0208189_1000033_pt1 | contig 86823 bp, 67 predicted proteins | sample June2015DPH_10_5_FD_184702 | JGI IMG/M metagenome (GOLD analysis project Ga0208189, IMG submission 184702) | Peatland microbial communities from SPRUCE experiment site at the Marcell Experimental Forest, Minnesota, USA - June2015DPH_10_40... | ecosystem: Environmental > Terrestrial > Soil >... | reverse complement strand
GCTGCTGCAATGCGCCTTGTGTGCGTGCGTGCCGCAGTGTGTCCGCATGCACCTAAAGCAGTTGCCAACCTCCCGAAACGCCATCCCATTTTCCTCGTAATCGGTCGCTCCGCACCATCACAACCCTTCGCTTACATCCCCTGCAATGTGCTTCTTCGCTCTCCGCACCACAACAAACCCATTCAAAACCCATAGGGCCTGGGTTCCCGGAAGCGGCTTAGTCCAAATCGCCCTATCGTCAATGCTCCGCCTCGACTGCCCGCCTTCAACACAGCTCTATCTGCGGAGCACTGTCGATACGGCACTACAGATTTATCGCCAACTATCAGACAAGAACCAAGGTAAGTCCTGCTGGATTAGGATGGAATCCGGCAGGAACCCTTCCGCCGCATGGGGGGTGCAATTTGGCCGCTACATTTCCGATCTATCCGGCTCACACCGCCGTCCTGAGCATGGATTGCCAAACCGGCATCGTTTCCATCTACACCAAAGACGACAAAGACGCCTTCTTGACTCGTGCCGCAAGCGTCCTCAATCACGCGCGTGCCGCCGGCATGACCGTTATCCATGTCCAAGTCGGCTTTCGTCCCGGGCTCCCGGAGGTCAGTTCTCGAAACGTTCTCTTCGGCGCCATTAAATCCTCGGCGCAGCATCAGAAATTGTTTCAGGAGCCGCTCGGAGCGATCCCCGCGGTCATCGCGCCGAAAGAAGGCGAAATTGTCATCACCAAGCATCGCGTCAGTGCCTTTACCGGCACCGACCTCGCCATGATCGTCCGCGCCAATGACATTGACACGCTGGTTCTCTACGGCATTGCCACCAGCGGCGTTGTCCTCTCCACTCTGGTCGAAGCAGCCGACGCCGATTTCCGTCTGGCGGTCATTAAGGACTGCTGCGCCGACCTCGACTCCAATCTCCATGATTGCCTCATCAACAAGTTCTTCCCCTCCCGTGCATCGGTGCTCTCGGCTCGGGAATTCATCGAAGCGCCGTGATCATCGACAGTAGTCCCCGGCCCGCCTGGGATTTGGGGCGCTAGTGTGGGATCGTGAGTGTAATGGCGATTTTTCGCCAACCATCGTTCTGTCTGGTTAACGGCCAAGAGAGGCTCCTTATCTTCTTGAACGCCTACCGCACTCCGTCCACCAGGAACAAATCTGACAGCTCTCTGGCGAACGAGCAGCCATAAGTCTTGCCGTCGGCCGTCATGCGCACATTCATTATGGTCGTGCGGAACGTGATTGCGGGATGACAATCTCGGCTCACGGATAGATCCCGGATCACGAGCGAACTGAACGTTGGGACTTGCTGTCGCGGTTTAATCGGGTGTGCCAAAATCCCTTTTCCCGTCCGATTCCAGTGCTGTTGAAAAGATGCCGCTTAGTATCTCTAGATTTGCGGTTTGATGTTGTACCGGAATCTACAGTCTTTGGCTACCCTGGCGGCCACCCCATATCACGCCCGCCGAGCAGATGTAGGTGTAGATGGAAGACGGATTGGCCTGCTCCGGAACCGGTGTTACAAACAATCCGGAACTCGTCCAGGTGGCGATCAGCGGCGATCTTTGCTGCGACCAGATTACAGTAGCCAATTTCCACGGCATGTTCTGGCTTCGCGGCTTGCAGTCCGGCAATGTGTGCCTTTGGTACGATCAGGATGCGTGTCGGTGCCTGCGGGTTGACGTCCTCGAAGGCATAAACCCGCGCATCCTCATAGACCTTACTTGAAGGCCGCTCACCCCTAACGATTCGGCAAAAGAGACAATCAACCATGGAGGCCTCCAGAAAAAGGGCGATCGTCTGCGAGGTGTGAGAACATTCTTTCACAGTTTGCCAAGCCCGCGAAGTAATTCAGAGTCACAGGGAGGCAGTCCTTGGACCCGGCCTTCGCCGTAAACAGAGAAGACGAGACCAGCCCCATCAGGTTCCACTCGGAGCAGATTACGGCAAGTTTTCTCTCGCCCGATGGATCAGAAGTGATGAAGTCTCTGGAAGTGAGGTTTGACCCGCTGCTGGGGACCTCGTCTCGGATTGCCGAAGGTGTCGTACTCTCGAAGGCTGATGAGGACGCACTAGCTCCTCTACAAGCTCCCAATTCCGGCTGCCCATTCTGCCCAGATCGAATCAGCAGGGTCACTCCCAAAGTGTTGGAGGCAATTCACCACAGCGGACGCCTAGAGCGGGGAGAGTCGGTGTTGTTTCCCAACCTCGTTCCTTACTCTCAGTATGCTGCGGTCGCAGTTGTGTCGCAGCGCCATTGGCTTGCATTGAGCGGGTTCACGCGGCAACGACTGTTTGACAACCTCTCGGTTGCCGTGGATTACGTCCGCAAGGTGCATGCTTTCGATCCGAGAGCCGAGAACTGCGCCTACAACATAAATTACTTGTATCCCTCCGGCGGATCGTTGCCACATCCGCACGCGCAGGTATATCTCGATCCTCACCCGACAACTCTCATGCGATTACAGCGTGAGGCCAGTATCGCTTATTGGACTGCCCATGGCCGGGCGTATTGGGAAGACCTGGCGGAAACCGAAGAGGCCCGAGGGCTGCGATTCGTGGCCCGGGTTGGCCGTACCCGGTGGATTACCGCGTTTGCTCCGATGGGCTTCAATGAAGTGAGGGCGGTTGTTCCGGACTGCGAGACGATTCTCGACCTCACGGATGACGACCTCAATTCACTTTCCGCCGGTATCGCGCGCGTCCTCCAGTGGTACGAATTGACGAGGTACAACAGCTTTAACTTGGCGCTCTATTCGGGCCCCCTGAACGCCTCCCGTGGTTGGCGCGTCCATCTGTCGATGATCAGTCGCACGGCGATGCTCCCTTATTACCGGAGCGATGCAATGCACATGGAACGGTTGCACTGGGAAGCGGCAGTTGATCGACCGCCAGAGCGCATCGCCGACGACCTTCGCGCACATTTCGCGGCAGCTTAATTCGGTTCCCATAACTCAAGTTCGGAAGATTGCAACCCTGGTTGCTGGAGATAAGCTCCGAACCACCCTCGTGAGCATGAACGCGAACAATTCCTCGTCAAGAAAGAGATTTGTACGCAAATCCAATCCGGCGTTGAGTGCCGTAGCGGAGTAATGCATCTTCGACAATCGGGTATGCGCCAGCCTCGGCGTCCCGATGGCGAACGCCGTCCGCTACGATCCTGCGAATTACCGGGGTGTCTACGCAGCTCTGGCCCAGAACACGAACGTGTTCTCAGCCGGCGCAGCCCGAGCCGTAGGCGACTTCTTCAAAGGAAGAGCCGCGGGTATCAAGAAGTCTTAAAAGGCTAGTCGAACGGCCGCCCGGTGAACGCGTTGTATACCGCGACCGTGTTGGTGTCCCTCTGCAGCAGTCACGCAGACGCCTGCGACATCATGTCCGCCATGACGTCGTGTGCCGTCCGCCGCAAACGCCAGCGACTTCGCCCAAATCACCCTATCGCAACTGCCCCGGCGTGAAACAGTTGGGCCCGCGCGGACACTCCGCGCCAGCGCACTTGTCGATAGGGCACTAAGGTTTTGCGCCAACCATCCAATGTAGCAGTCAGGCGCCTTCGCTTCTTGTCTCCCGCGACGACGCCGAAACCGCTCGGTCTCGTGCCCATGCGCGTAGTTTCTCAATTTCCTCGGCGCGGGTGATGGACAGCGGCACTGTGGACGAGAGCGCGGTGAGCAGGTCTTCGGTGCTCAATTCCTGCTCGCGAGCAAAGGCGGCATAGAGTGCGGTTTGCACGCTGGATTCGATCTCTGCTCCGGAAAAGCCTTCGGCGGCGGTTGCTACTCGATCCAGATCATAGCCGGCTGGATTGCGCTTGTGCTTTTTCAGCTGGATGGAGAATACCTGCCGCCGTTCGGCTGCACTGGGCAGGTCTACGAAGAAAAGTTCATCGAAGCGTCCCTTGCGAATCAGCTCCGGGGGCAGCACGGTTATGTTGTTGCAGGTGGCGGCTACGAAGACTGCGGGCTTGCGCTCTTGCATCCAGGAGAGAAACGACGCCAGCAGGCGCGAAGAAACGCCTGCGTCGGCGGAGGCGGAATCGGGGCCGCTTCCAGCGAAGACTTTTTCCAGTTCGTCGATCCACAACACGCAGGGGGCTAAGCCCTCAGCTACTCGGAAAACTCTCTGGATTCGCTTTTCGGTTTCGCCAATGAATTTGTCGTACACAGCAGCGGTGTCGAATTTGACCAGCGGCAGTTTCCATTCTCCGGCTGCAGCTCGCTCGCAGAGACTCTTGCCGCATCCTTGGACGCCTAGAATGATTACGCCTTTGGGCGGGTCTAGGCCGAACTGGCAGGCGCGGTCGTCCCAGGAGCCTTGGCGCTGCTGTAGCCAGCGTTTCAGATTCTCCAGGCCGCCGACACTTGACATGCTATCGGTAGTGTCCACGAATTCCAGCATTTCTGATCGTTTCAGCAGAGCTTTCTTGGCATCAAGCACATCCGTGATGCACTCCGGGGACAGCGCGAGGCGTCCAACCACCGTCTGCGAGATGGCGCGCTCGGCGGTTTCTTCAGTCAGTCCGCGCAGATTGCCAGCCATGGCGTCCACGCCGTTCGCATCGAGCTGGAGTTTCAGGGTGTGGGTAGCTGCCATCCGGGTATAGGTTTCACGGATGATCTCACGCAGCCGGTTACGGTCGGGCAGCGGGAGATCGAGAAATTCCACCAGACCCGCCAGTTCGGCCGGCATCTCGATGGCGGGGGCGGTGAGCACCAAGGTTCTTCGGTTGGTGGAGAATTTCTGGCCTACGTCGCGGAGGCGGCGCACCACTACCGGGCTATCCATGTGGCGATGGAAATCTTTGAGCACGAAGACGGCTTCGATGGTCATGGTCTCCAGGTTCGCGAGCGCCTGCACGGGGTCGGTGGTGTTGTAAATCGCGGATCTCGGAGCGGCGCCGGCATCGGAACCAACCGATGACAGGACGGCTCGGGCCAATCGATCGGCTTCGCTGTTGCCTCGTGGAAGCGCGCCCGATCGATAGTCCGGCCGCGGCTGCGCCGAAGGATGAGGGACAGGCTGCGGAGCGGCGGCACCGTTGCCGGAGCGGATGAGGCCGTCGGCGATGGTCCATTCGAAGACCGCCAAACTCAGCTCTGAGCAAGCCATACGCACCAGCGAAACGGCGCGCATTTCTTCGACCGTCTCTATCACGACGATCGGAGTCGAGGAGTTGAGTAGAACCTTCAGCCGGTCGATTGGACTTTGGGGCGAACTCATATGGATTTGACCCGATCCCGTACAATGATAGCTGCGGTCCCCACCGGAATATCCTCCTAGCGCAATTTAGGAGAAACAAAGGTAATCAATAGCGGTGCCCCAAAGAACCTTGCGAGGTTTGTGGTCAGCGTCCGTGCGTGTGCAGGAGAAAGGCGAAAGTGAAGCTGACCGACGGGAAAGAACGTGCGATTCAGCACATGGTATCCACGGCCTTCTGGCACCCCGATGGCACACCGATGTCCGCACAGCAATTCATGGAGTCACTGTTTGGAAAGCTGCCGGAGTTCTTCAGGGACGAGGCCGAGCTACGCGCATTGTGGAGCGCCCCTCACACAAGGAAGATGCTCTTGAACGGAGTCGCAGAGAAGGGATTTGGCCATGAACGACTGGTAGAAATGCAAAAAATCATCGACGCCGAGAAGGGCGATCTCTTCGATGTCCTCGCGTATGTTGCCTACGCTCTGCCGCCGCTCACGCGCGAAGAACGCGCTGGTCGGGCAAAGCTGGCCATCAGGGCGCATTTCGATAGCAAGCAGCAGGCATTTCTGGACTTTGTCTTGGCCCACTACGTTGGCGTCGGGGTGGACGAACTCGACCAAGAGAAGCTAACGCCGTTGCTCCGCCTGAAGTATTCCAACTCCATTTCCGACGCCATTGCCGACCTCGGAAGGCCGGAAGAGATCAGCAAGGTATTCGTGGGATTTCAAAAATATCTGTACCAACCAGTCTCTGCGTAAGCGCGGCTCGCTCAACTGCTCACGACGGGAGCCATCGAAATGTGAAACCCTCATCCGATCTGCCATAATCTCCCAATGTGCGGACGCTATCGATTTCGTCTCCCGAGAAGAGTTTAGGAGGCCGCTTTAGGCGAAATATCGGGTAGCGGGAAATGTTGCAGTATAAACAACCGAATCATTGTGAGCGGCCTAATAGCCGCATCGACTCCGTCGATAAAGAACATATCTCGTAGCACATCATCCGCCTCGATTCCCTCGACCGCAGCGGAATTTAATGCCAGTGCCGTCGGGTGAGCGAACTTGGAAAATAGCTTATTGAGCGATGAAAAGTTCTTGCCTTGACCCACCTCCACCGCCGCTTCTGAAACGCGCTTGAAGTCATCATTAAGGCCCGTCACGTCAAAAGGGAAATAGCTCTGAGTAGTTGCCAATAAAGTTTAGCTGATGGGGCTCGGAAGAGGTGATTCTTTGGCACGCCAACTCCGAAACTCGGATGCCTCGGGAAAACCTCCATTCAGTCCGTTTAACCTAGCGATACAGGGCTCAAAGCTGTTCAGTCAAGAATTGTCACTGAACCGGTACCAATGTCGTAATAACCGGCAACGACCTTGACCTTGCCTTGCTTCACCATGCCTGAGATCACAGTCGAGGACTCCCGCAACAGAGCCGCCTGGATCTTAGCGTTCGCTTTGGTAGTCGCTTCAAGATTCGGTCCCGCCTGATCGACCGCCGGTTGAATGTGCGGAAAAAGCGCGCTGATTTGTCCGGCGGCCTCCTTGCCCTGGATCGTCGCCTTGACCGCGCCACAGTTAGCGTGCCCCATGACCAGAATCACCTCAGTACCCAGCACCGCGACACCATATTCAAGGCTGGCAATGATTTCCGGGGTAACGAAATTTCCCGCAATCCGTGTAACAAATAGATGGCCTATGGTCTGATCGAAGATGAGTTCGACGGGCACTCGAGAATCGGCGCACGACAGCAAGGCGGCAAACGGCTCCTGCTTATCAATCGTCTTTTCCTTAAGAATCGCAAGATCGTGCTCATTAGAAGTCATGCGACCTGTAACGAATCGCTTGTTGCCCGCCATCAACTCAGCCAACGCCCCATCCGGAGTGAGCGTACTCTGCGCCCGCACCTCCGGAGGGAGCGCAAGTTCAAGGCCGCCCGTCAGCAAGCCGACAACCGCCCCTGTTACGCCCATATGCAAGAATCGCCGCCTGGACTCTGCCTGATTCGAAAAAGATGTACTCATGTCTTTCCTCTCTTCTCTCGGCCAACGAGCGTGCTGCTGTCCACATCTGGTCTCTTGCGTTTTCGGATAGGCCAGCATTGTAGATCGATGTTCACCGGGTGCTCAAGTTTCCCGATTCACGGGCAAACCGCAAGTGACAGTTGACGTAACCAGGCGATGTCACAAGCTTGCGCCGTCTGTTCGCCCGTCAGCTGGGGTTTTGAGCGTAATGGCGATGTTTCAACACTTTCAACACCTATCAGGGAGGAACTAGCCGTGTTGGTTTCTGGCCCGAAGTTCCATACAATTGCGGACTCTTACTGGGCTTTCATTTGTGCTTCAAGAAAGGCCAGCACATCAGCTCCCCACACGTCTGTTGCCGAGGAACAGAATCCCCAATGTCCATCCTGATGGCTCCTGCCGAAGGCCGGGTAGATCTTTGATTGAAAGTCTTTGTGCTTCTTATTTGCTTCCTTGCTCAAGACATGGCTGGGATCAAGACTGTAATCGTTCTCTGCCTGAATCAGAAACACGGGCGCTGTGGCACGATCGACCGCGCGAATTAGGAGGTCTTGGAGCAACTGGTTTTGCCCCCACGACATCGCACCCGGAGCGAACGGCACGAGCGCCTTTACGCCCAGGTCGCGCTCACCAGCGAGCAAGGTTTGGATGCCACCGTAGGAGCACCCCGAAATGGCGATCCGAGCAGGATCAACGAAGGTCCGAGACCTCAGATAGTTTAGGCCAGCAATTACATCGTCAACCTCGGCCTGCTGAAGCTCGACCACGCGTAGGGCGCGCTCGCTTGGAGGCGTCTGCGCGACCTGATCTTGGATGTAGTCACCCGGAGAGCGACCTTGCCCTCGGCGATGCGGAACAAAGAACACGTAGGAATGCGCGGTGTAGAAATTGGCCAACGCCGGTTGAGAACCCGGCAGCTTCTCGCTGCCATGATTCCACACGATTGCCCGAAAAGGGCCACTGCCCTCAGGCTTCCAAAGAAACCCGTGCAACTGCCGTCCACCGCTAGAAAAGACAACTTCTTCAGGCTTGGATTGGGCAACGGCTCCCCCGGCTGCGGGGAGAGCGATGAAAGCAAACAACATTAGTGCCCGGATTTTCATGCAAACGCTATTGTAGCTATGGATTTGAAGGGGGTGTTGTGATCAGCCGATTCGCTCAGAACCCGGTCAATGAGTAGTATCGCGATGTTATGCCAGTTATTGAATGTACAACACACGGCAGCTATCATCTGAACGGCAGCCCGGATTGTCTCAGATATAATCACGCGTGCGCGCTCACGCAACGCCTCGAACCTTTCATACGGCCTTCCGACTGATCGAGAAGTATTTGCTGTTGGGACTGATGGTCGCGATCGCGCTCAGAGCACAACAAAGTTCGCCGTTTGCGTCGGCCTGGGCTGGCGTGGTACGCACGGCTGCCGGAGAACCTGTGGCCGGCGCGAAGGTAACTGTATTCGCACCCGCCGCTAAAGAGAACCTAACCGCAGTTACACGGACCGATGGAAGGTTCGCGATCGCGGACATTCGACTCGGGCCACATAGCGTGAGCGTGCAACTTCCCGGGCAAGGTCCGACAGCGCCAGTGTCGGTGAATATTATTGGCGTAACAGTTGTGCTGACGGTATCCGATCAAAACGTGCTGTCAATTGCAGCCAATCCGCAGACTCCTGCAGCAGGGGTGTCGAATGGAAACCCGAACACGACTTCGAATGCCGCTAGCGGAACAAGCGGGGAGAAACTCTCCAGCCAAAAGGTAAATGAGTTGCCGTTGAATGGACGCGACTTCAGCACGCTGTTGTTGTTAGCAGCGGGCACTATGACCGACGTGAATGGGCAGACAAATTTCACTCAGCAGTTTGCCATCAACGGACAACGCGGCGTAGAAGCCGTGTTCGCTATGGACGCCGCGGATGTTAGCGATCCCGAAATGGGTGGGAGCACATTCACGAATTTCAACGTGGATGCGATTCAGGAGCTGCAGTCAAGCTCGGGGTGGATGCCGGCCGACATCGGGCGAGGCGCGGCAGGTTTCACGAACATCGTGACACGATCTGGGAAAGGCGGATTTCACGGGTCCTTCTTCGAGTTCTTAAGAAACTCTGCTCTCGATGCGCGGAATTATTTCGATCATCCGTCGATTGCCGAGCCAGGCCGGATACCCCCGTTCCGGAGGAACGAGTTCGGATTTACGAACGGTGGCCCGATTGTGTTGCCGAATGTTTATGACGGGCGGGACCGGACCTTTTATTTTGTGCAGTATCAGGGATTCAGGCAGGTGTTGGGAACGACCCAGGTGCTGGCCGTGCCTACGGCGGCAGAGAGGGAGGGCCAGGACGTGGTGACGTACCTGGACGGCAGCACGGACACGCTGCAAATAGCGGGGAATCCGAATAGCCCGGGAGTAAACCCGGCGATTGGTGCTGTACTTGCGCACTATCCACTGCCCAATAATCCCACAGGCGCGTATGGTGCGCGTACGTACGCTGCACCATCGAATGTGGTGACGAATGCAGATCAATTCTCTGTTCGCATCGATCAGAAATTGGGGACAAAAGGACAACTATTTGGTCGATTCAATTACGACAATCTGACGGGACCGACCACAAATCCGGATCAGACACTGCTTGATCCGAGCTTCGGCGTAACGTATGTGGATCGCCAGCGGAACGGAGTGATCAAATACACGCGCACCGTTTCTCCACGGTTTCTCTGGTCGGCATCGCTGAGTCTCACGCGGACAACGCCTTCCTTTGTGACGCCGAACCACACCGATCCGGCTCTCAAGTTCAATGACGGTCTTTACGAGGCGTACAACAGTGCGGCGGGTTCGGTGATCTCATCGTTTGGGAATCTGTTCCAGGGACAATTGAATTTTGCGTGGACGACCGCGCGACACGCAGTGAAATGGGGTGTGGAGGGCCGGCTGAATCGGGACACGACATACTTTGGGATCAGCCCGAACGGAGAATATGATTTCGGCGGCGGGACGGTTTATTCCCTAGCGTTCATCCCTTCTGCGAGTGGACAGCACGACGTGCAGGTGGGTCAGCCTCTACCAGACACGCTGAGCAGTCTGTTGCTCGGGTATCCGTATGGATACACGATCGCAGTCGCGCCGCCTCACGCATCGAACGGCGCGCATATTGGACCGGCAGCGATCAATCGAAACGATGTGAACGCCTACCTCGAGGACACGTGGAAGATCACTCTGCACTGGACGCTCGACTATGGACTGCGGTACGAGGTCTACACGCCGATTTCGGAGCGGGCGAACCGGACGTCGAGTTTTCTGAATCCGTTTCCGCCCGCGGGTGTTGGGCAAGAGTACTTGATCAATCCTCAGCCCACCTATCAGACAAGCTGGAACGGCTGGGGTCCCCGTGTGCAGCTGGACTGGAATGCGCCACGAGCCGTGCATCTGCACATGGGCGGGGCGATTACAGTGATCCCTCCGAATATCTGGCAAGACAATCTTCTGACAGGGTCAACGCCGTACGTTGTGTATCCGCGCGTGAATGCGGCACAGAACGGGGAGATTGCCTACGGATTCCAAATCACACCGGACGAATTGCCGCAGGTCTACAACACAGCGGGCGTAAACGTACTGGCCAGCGGCGATCCGAAAAAAGTGCCGGCGAACACGGTTATGGACGTGGATCGATACCAGCAAGATTTGGCAGCACTGTCGCCGAGCCATCAGCTTTCGCTGCTGAGTCTGGCCGGCATCGACCGGCGCTTTGGCAATGCATATTTGCAGACTTGGACGTTAGGGCTGGAGCGCGCCTTCGGCGGCCTGACGGCCGATGTCGCGTATGTTGGAACATCGGCGTTTCGACTTCCCAGAATGTCATATCCCAACGCCTATCCCGGAGCGGATTCGGAATTTTCGCGGTTTACAAACTTCGACACCAGCGGAGCGGTGATGGGAGGATTCGGCTTCGAGTCGGTGATGACGGCAACATCGCACTCGTCGTACAACGCATTGCAGACCTCATTCTCGGGAAATGTTGGGCACAATGGTCCGTCGTTGCAAGCGGGCTACACCTGGGGCAAATCTCTCGATGATGTCAGCGGCATCCTCGGAGGGACGGGGTCCACTGGCGCCGTGACATTGTTCAGCCCGCAAGACCCGTTCGATACGCAAGCAGAGCGAGGGCCATCGAGCTTTGACGTGACGCACGCCTTCACGTTGAGTGCGGCGCAGGATTTGCATCTGCAGCATTTCGGATTCCAGTCGGATCGAGCCCGCCTCTTGACCAAGGGCTGGGAGTTGTTGAGCATCTCGACGATCACAGGTGGCTCACCGTTTACGGTGTACTCGGGGATTCAGCAGACGGGGGCGGGGACGATTGGCGCAGACCGGCCGGACCAGACCGGGAAGCCGGACCTCTCGACCGCCGGCAGTTCTACGCGCCCGCGGGACGATTATTTTGGGCTTGGTGCGAACAACGCAAGTTTCTTTTCTATTCCCATCGGCATAGCGGGGGGAACCGGACCAAACTCGGGGCGCTTTGGAACGCTCGGTCGTAATACATTTCGCGGCCCTGCATATTACGATTTTGATTTTGCGATCATCAAGACAACTCCGATTGGCCACCGAGAAAGCGGTCTGGAGCGCGCAGACTTGCAGTTTCGTGGGGAGTTTTTCAATCTGTGCAACATCGTGAATATGGGGCTGCCCGCGAACATCATCAAGGGTACAGGGTTTGGCATGATCAGCAAGACCGCGGGAACTTCGCGGCAAATTCAGTTTTCGCTAAAGCTCATCTATTGAGCCTGTCCTGCAGTGAGTCAGGTTTACGGAAGGACAGAAACATGCCTTTTCCGGTCACTCAGTAGCAATGAAGCACTCCTGTGACGGCATCTCTTAACGGCCAGGGCTGTATCTTCTGTGCATCTAGGTCGTGATAACCCGACAGTTCAAAATGCGGCGCGGACTTGAGTTCGAAACATCCGTTCGATAACCCCCAGGTCACGGGCAAACGGGGGTCAATTGGCGAAACCAGGCGATAACGCTCAAAACCCCCTCAGTGAGCGTAATCGGGATATTTCGCCAATTGACAGTCTGCGAATTGAGTGTCCAGTATAAGGATTATGGCCTGCGTCATCCGCAAGGGTCATTTTTCCGTGATGGCTGGTGTTCTGGTGTGTCTGCTAATGCGCTGCGTTTCGACAGCCCAAGTTTTCAAGCTAGATTCCACAAAGGGATTGCAGCCCCACGATGTGACAGTTGAAGCGGTGGCTTACCACGGTCACAAAGCGGTCCGAGTCTTGCCCGCGGCGGCTGCGGAGGCAGAATTGGTGGCCCCGAAAAACGGCGAAGGCGGTGGGATCGTTGTGCTCCCGGGAACAGCGTTCCATAGCGGCACGATTGAGCTGGATGTCGCAGGTAGGACGAGGGCCGGAGCGCTGCCCGATCCCCGCGGGTTCATTGGTGTGGCCTTCCGGGTGGCCCCTGAGCCGTCAAAGTACGAATGTATTTATATTCGCCCTACCAACGGTCGTGCCGACGACCAAGTGCGGAGGAATCACTCGACGCAATACATCTCCATGCCTGAGTACGAATGGTCGAGGCTTCGGAAGGAATCACCGGGACAGTACGAGTCGTATGTGGATTTGGTACCCGGCGAGTGGACGAAAATCAAGATCGAAGTGAGCGGAGTGAAGGCGCGATTATTCGTCAACGATTCAACACAGCCCGTGCTGATAGTGAACGATTTAAAACATGGTGACAGCGAAGGTGCCGTGGCGTTGTGGATCGGCCTAGGAACCGAAGGGTACTTCGCCAATTTGCGCCTTTCGAAGTAACTGGCGTCTTTCAACTGCTGTTTTATAGATCAGGCGATTACACGTTTTGACCGCTGGTCATTAAGTGCAATAGAGATGTTACAACAACTACCCCTGGGTGGGCGATGGAATGGGAGCGGTCAAAGTGCACGCAGAGTACGAAGAATACGATCATCAGGACCCAAGTAGCTAAGTGTACCCATGGAAGGTAGCTCTCGGGGAAGAAGTGCCGATGCAGTCGCCAAACTTTGATCTCGTTAATCGGTGAGCGAACTGACCTCGGCGAAAATGCCCAGATCTTAGCGACATATTGTTCGCCGTATGGGAGGTGTTGGTTAACCTGGTTGGTAATTCGTTTCAGAACCATCCACTGGGCTAGACCAGCCAAATAGAATGTTCCGAAATAAAAGAGAATGCCCATAATGTACGGAGCCGCAACTGCGATTTGCTCCCCATTTTCAAGCCTAGTGCGCCGTTCCAAACCCGTCTACATTACTTTGGACTGCAAATGCTGGCTCGCTCATGAGCTGCATTTCTCAACTGTCGCTAACAGGCGTCTCTTACAATCGTTGAGACTGCACCTCTACCGTGTCAATTTTGAGGTCATTGACCTAAAACCCTTTCCCCATCTAGCTTTTCCGCATCGAAGGGGTCCAAAAATACCCTCTAAATTGCCCAGTTTTGATGGCGAGTTGATGGCAAGTTTTCAGACCTCGCCTGGTCGATGAGCGTTATCGGGATGTTTCAACAGCTATCTTTAGATGCAGTTTCAAAGCTACGACGCAGAACGCTTCGCATAAAGCCATTCCAGCAGGAACGCTATGCCGATGCCGATCAGAACGAATCGCCAAACCCAAAGGGTGTTGACGTGGATCATGCGCACGCCTGAGAGCAGGAACACGACGCCACTGATCATGAATAGAGGGCCAGTGATGACACAATGAAGAGAGCGATTCCTAATCCAATTGGCGAGGCAGCCGATGCCCATGGCGAAAAGGCACGCACTGGCTGATGACGCATGGAGAGGACGCCAATAGATTCCTATGAGGCTCAGTACTCCCCATGCGATGAGCGAAACTATGAACCAGTAGCACATCGCTGCTGGCGAGCTACAACAAGCTTCCACTTGCGTTGTCATAGCTTGAAATGCCCTTTCTGTCATCCTGTGCCCGGAGTCTAGTCGCTCCCGCGCAGATCGATCTCTCCCGTCATCACGTGCGCATGCAGACGGTACTTCCCCGGACCGTGCTGCTCGAATGACCGGAACAGACCCCCTTTGGAGACATCGAACGCAGAGGACTCGATGCTACCGGTCGTGACCGAAGCATCGCGGTGACCGTACTGCTCAGCGTGGGGAACGTCAACCTGAATGCGTCCAGCGAGAACTTCGAGATTCTTATCGCCTTCCACATCTTCGACCACCAGTTCTCCCGCCGACAGTCTGGCCCAAAGATTGGAATGACGAGGAACCTCGATGGTGGCCTGGAAGTTGTTGTGCGGGGTTTCGGAAACGTAAACGTCGCGGCCCCTGCGGCTGTAAGTTTGATCTCCACCTTGACGCGCTTGAGTTGTTCCTCCGTATGAGCGCGGCAGGTCACAACGATGTTCTCGGAATCGACGGGAGTGATAGTGTAGCCGCCGGCTTCCAGGTGCAGGCGAATCGTGCCTCCAGAAATGAACTTCTGCTGTGCCGAAGTCTCGAGAGCATGCTGAGCGTGGAGCAAGCCAGGAACGAGCAAGACAAGCCAGAAACCGAGCCGCTTCATACACACATCCCCTGAAGCTCTATACGAGGATTGGCGAATGAAAGTTCCGGGAAAATTCAGTTGAGATCAGGTGAAGTACCACCATAAACGCTCGATTGTTGCAATCGATTGTTGCAATCAGGCGATAGCGCTCAAAATGCAGGTCAGGCCGCGTCCTCCGCCAAGAATTTGGCGAAAGAACGGATCGTCTTTAGCTTATCCTCACTGAAACCGCGTAGCTCTTCTTCACTGACTCGGGTCTCGTGCAAGAGTCTCCCAAACACTTGCGTGAGGTGCGAGTAACGATAGTTGTACTTATGGTCGATCTCTTTACGTCGTTGGGTTAGGTATTCCTGCAGGTCCCACAGGTCCGACGGCTGCTTGATCTGGCCAGCGATCTCCTTTGCTTCCTGCATCAACTCGTGAAGCTCCCGTTTCAGAGCAGCGTCGAAGGCTTGGCGCGCGATGGCTTTCTCTGACCTCGACCATGTCATGTCGCTCGCGCTGGCATAACCGTAATGGATGAGAGATCGGGATGGGCTGCTCATGGGCAGGTCCTCCGTCTCGACATTCTATCTCTGAGCCAGACACTGTTTCTACAGGGGTGAATCCTTTCCGCGCTTCAGCTACGCAGTCAGCTTCCTGAGGGTGGATGTCGCTTCTAAGGTTAAAAAGGTCGTTCACTGGATGCCCGAGATTCTGTTTGCAGCCGAGATAGCGTTCCGTAGTCTGGACCGATGTGTGTCCGAGCAAGAACTGAATCTGCTCAAGCTCACCACCGCTGGTGTGGCAAAGCTTCGCACACGTCCTGCGGAGGTCATGCGGTGCAATATGCTCCAGCCCGGCTCTCTCGCAGCAAGTCTTGACCACATACCACACGACATTCTGCGAGATGCCGCTGCCCCACACCTTTCCCATTCTGGCGACTGCTCGGAAGATTTTGCCTTCTCTGACCCCGGCTGCCTCTGTCCACTGGTCGAGGGCCGCTTTGACCCAGTTCGGAATGGGAACGGTGCGGATGTGGCCACCCTTGCCAACGAGATCAACCACTGCCCAGTGCTCCTGGCGCATCTGGATCTCATCCAGCTCTAAGCCCACGAGTTCCGATCTGCGAAAGCCACAACCGAACAGCATGGCAAGCATCGCGTAATCGCGCTTGGCTCGCATGTTATCGCCAACAGCATGTTTCAGGACTTCGGAGCTCTGCTCTGCGCTCAACCAGTTGCCGGAGCGAAATCCGAGCTGCTTGACTCCTTTCACCCGACTGATACCCGCAGCCAACTCGGGACTCAGCAAACCTGAGTCGGCGGCTTCGTGAGCCAGGCGGCGCACGGCGGCGAGTTGTTGGTTGATAGTGTTCGCGGCCAGACCTCTTGACTCAAGGTACATACGGTAGCGCACGACTACGATGCGGTTGAAGGCCAACCGTGGCTCAGAGCAGTACCAGGCGATGAATTGGTCGATGGCGTACTCATAAACGCGGCGCGAGGCTGGCGCGCCGAGGCTGTTGAGCACCGCCAATTTGCAATGATCCAAATCTGGAAGCCGAAGTACTCGGCGACGATAATTCGGCTGGATTCTTTTTTTGCCCATTGGCGGCGGCCTCCATTGCCGTAGCATTGGAACTACGGCAGACAGCCTGATGAATGCAAGTAGGGAAGAATGCGGCTCGTGGGGAGGGTTTTGAGCGCTATCGCCTGATAGCGTCAACTATGATGTAAGCCGATGAGACTTCTCCAGCGTCTCCTCCCTCGGAAGCCAGCACCAAAAACCGAGGAGATTGCCTCGCTAATAGAGAGCTTTTCCGATGTCCGCAGTAAGAAGCAGATCCAAGACACTTGTGCAAGGAGGTTTATATGCAGAGAAAGTGTGCTTTTGTCTTATCTCTACTAGTCGTTGCCTTGACTCTTCCCTGTCAAGCTCAACCAGCAAGCGAGCAGGAGAAAAACAAGACCGTGGCGCGCGCGTTCTTTGAGGAAGTGCTCGGCCAGGGAAAGCTCGAAAGGTATACCGACTTCCATACCGCCGACTATGTGGGCCATTTCTCTGATAATCGCGGCGATTTCAATGTGGCGGAAGATCTGGCGGCGGCGCGGGAAGAACGCAAAGCCATGCCCGATATGCAGTTCGCGGTCAACCACATGGTGGCCGAGGGAGATCTGGTCGTGGTGCATTGGACGGCGTGGGGCACGAACACTCAGCCGGGAATGGGGCTTCCTGCGACCGGCAAACCGGTCAAGGTTTCAGGAATGACCCTGTTCCGCTTCAGGGCGGGAAAGATCTCGGAAGAATGGAACGCCTGGAGCATGCTCTCGGTGCTGAAGCAGGTAGGCCTACTGTGCCCTCCGAAACCATGAACCGCGCCAGTTGTTGACAATCCCTATTACACGCTCATTGAGGGGTTTTGAGCGCTATCGCCTGTTGGCAACAGTTGAGCCAAGGGTAACTTATCCGAACGGGCGACTATTCTGTCTAGTGACGAGAAGCCCGTAAGCTGCCTCCCGTCACCCTTGGCCGTATCTCACGCATGACGACAGTCAAAACTTCAACTTCTTATTTCGCCTGCGCTAGCCCCGCAACAACTGCGGCAACTTTATCGAGTATCTGGTTCCAGCCCTCCATTTGACCGCTGTTTTTCGCGCTCTCCATGGGTTCATTTCCAATGAAGGTGAGTTTCGTCTGGCCGTTCCCGAGATCCTCAAAGATGGTCACGTCGTACGCACCGTCTATAGCCTCATGTTCTATTCCTAATTGCGCAGGCTCAACCTTGTTTCCCTTCGAGTCAGAAAAGTACATGGAGGATACGATCTTCTCGTGCGGAACAATCTCGTGGTATTCACCCGCATTCCAGAATTCCTGCCCATCCGGCGCCTTCATGCAGCAGAGAAATTTTCCTCCCACGCGAAAATCCATCTTGCAAACAGGTGAAGTAAAACCCTTCGGTCCCCACCACTGCATCACGTACTTCGGGTCTGTCCACGCCTTCCACACCAACTCGCGTGGGGCATCAAAAACTCTTGTGACAACCATCCGCTCAATTTCGCTAACCGTGTTTTCTGTCATCTCTGACCTCCTCTTTCTTCATTTGATTTACAACTACATCCAGTTTGTCGAAACTCTCTTCCCAGAATCGGCGATAGCTAAACGCCCAGTCGCCGACTGTTTTAATCGCCTCTGGCCTAAGCGTGCACACACTCTCTCGTCCACGCTTCGTCTTGATCACAATCCGCGCCCGCACCAGGTAGGCGATATGTTTTGAAATCATCTGCTGCGAAAGTGCAAACGGTTCCGTCAATCCATGCACAGAGGCAGGCCCATGGGAGAGTCGTTCGATCATCGCCCGCCGGGTTGGATCAGACAAAGCCGCAAATGTTGTACCCAATTTATCCACAACCATATGGTAGTGGATTCTCTGTCAATGTCAAGTATGAATTTTGCGATTCCTGATTTCTGTTCCCTGATCTCTGAACCCTGACACGTGCGCTAATTTATATTTCCCCATGAGCCGCGTATCGCAGCTGGGTGCGTCACGGTTGAGGCGCTGGCATCAGGGGCCGGAGGAATGCCGGTTGCTTATTCTCGATGTACCACCGGCTTGTTGAGCTAGTGACCGTTGCCCGTTGACCGCTACGACAATCGCGACGAGTGGTAAATCGCTATTTCACTTATTGACGGGGTTCTAAACAATCCCAAGCGTTTCCTCTATGGGGTGATTAGAAAACTACACCTTTCTAACGCGGGAATTCAGATGCGGAGACCCAATGTTTATGCGGGCGCGAAGAAGCAAATCATGAAGGGGTTTTCTAACGTGCACGAAAATGCAGAGCAACCTCCAGCTCCAGGCATGCCGCTCCTCTCGGTCTGTGCCCCCATCTGGCATGGATAGCGCTCGTTCTTAGAACGGACCCAGGTTCTGTTGCCATTCCGGTCCGGCTCTAATGTGCGATAATTCGCGTTCTCCCCAAGTCACGTCCCAGGATGACGTAAGAGATGGCCCTGAAGAAATCCCAACTGTACAGCTCACTCTGGAACAGCTGCGACGAGCTGCGCGGCGGCATGGATGCCTCCCAGTACAAGGATTTCATCCTGACGCTGCTCTTCATGAAGTACGTCTCCGACAAGTACGCAGGCAAATCTGGCGCCGTCATCGAGGTGCCCGAAGGCGGCAGCTTTGCCGACATGGTGGCTCTCAAAGGAAAGAAGGACATTGGCGAGGGGATCGACAAGATCATCAGTACGCTCGCCGAAGCGAACGGACTCACGAATGTGATCGATGTCGCAAGCTTCAACGACGACGAAAAGCTCGGCAAGGGCCAGGACATGGTTGACCGCCTTTCCAAGCTAATCGGCATCTTCGAAACGCTTGATTTTGGCGCTAACCGCGCTGATGGCGACGATCTGCTGGGCGATGCCTATGAGTACCTGATGCGGCATTTCGCGACCGAGTCGGGCAAGAGTAAGGGTCAGTTTTACACGCCAGCTGAAGTCTCGCGCACCATGGCGAAGGTCGTGGGCATTGGTCCCAACACCCGCCAGGACCAAACCATCTATGACCCTACGTGCGGCTCGGGCTCACTGCTCTTGAAAGCTGCCGACGAGGCACCCCGAGGGATCACAATCTACGGACAGGAAAACGATCTTGCAACCTGGGCGTTAGCGCGGATGAACATGTTTCTGCATGGGCATCCGACGGCAGAACTATGGAAGGGCAACACGCTCTCGGATCCCCACTTCAAGAAACGCGATGGCAGCCTTGAGACATTCGACTTTGCAATCGCGAATCCCCCCTTCTCGTCAAAGTCTTGGTCGAATGGCGTAAACGTGGTGAATGACGAGTTCAAGCGCTTTGAATACGGTGCTCACCTTCTCGGGCACGCCAACACACAAATCCTCGCCACCTATGTTCGCCCTATCGACGACAACACAAAATCCGTCATCGACGCTCTGGAAGCCGCCCGCAATGCCCACACTAGCAAGGCCACCTCCATCCAGTAAGCGGCACCAGTTGGTCGTACCCCCTTCCAAATAATCACGATTTCATCACGATTTGCTCAGCGCCGCCTCAATCTCAAAGTGACACCACGGTTCAATCACTTTCAACCCATTGAAAACAAATGGCGGAAGCGAGTGGGAGTCGAACCCACCGGTGACGGGGTGACCCGCCGCCCGCCGGTTTTGAAGACCGGGACGATCACCGGACCGCATGCGCTTCCATCAAGAACGATACAGATTCTCGCCACCCTACTTCGGCTGGGGCACGATCCTCAGATACGGCTTAGGCGATTTCCAGCCACCGGGATACTTCTGTTGCGCTTCCTCGTTCGATACCGACGGCAGGATGATGACGTCGTCGCCCTGCTTCCAGTTCACCGGTGTCGCAACTTTGTGTTTCGCCGTGAGCTGCATGGAATCAATGACGCGGAGGATTTCGTCGAAGTTGCGGCCTGTGCTCATCGGATAGCTGAGTTGCAATTTGATCTTCTTGTCCGGGCCGACCACAAATACTGTACGCACAGTGGCATTGTCCGCCGCAGTGCGCCCCTCGGAAGTGTTTCCACTTTCAGCCGGCAACATGCCGTAGAGCTTCGCAATTTTTAGCTCGGGGTCACCGATCATCGGGTATTTCACTTTGGCGCCCTGCGTCTCCTCGATGTCGGCAGCCCACTTGCCGTGACTGCTCACCGGATCGACGCTCAGGCCGATGATCTTGGTGTTGCGCTTGGCAAATTCAGGCTGCAGCCGCGCCATATAGCCGAGCTCCGTAGTGCAGACTGGCGTGAAGTCTTTGGGATGGGAAAATAAAATCGCCCAGCCATCGCCGACCCATTCGTGAAAGTTGATCGTGCCCTGCGTGGTCTCCGCCGTAAAATTTGGTGCAGTATCGTTGATCCGGGGAATTCTGTTGGTAGCTTCGGTTGCAGTCTCAGTACTCATCGTTCTCTCCTCGTGACTTAAATGGTAGATCTCTCGAGATTGCTAGCACGTCTCAAATTCGTTTGACTTGCTGGATGAAAAACAAAACCCACCCGCTTCATCGGGTGGGTTGGAAGAAATCCGCTGGCTCCTTACCCACACGACGGCAGACACATGCAACAGCACGTGACACCGACGGTGGAAGGGCAAAACACGTAGCTAGAATAGAATTCCGCACGGACCGTGTCAACCGCGATAGGTCGGATAGGCCCATCCCCAACAAGTTTTCCCTGCATCGTAAAACGGCCGGCTGCATCTGTGTTCTTGCACCTCTGCGGTGAATTTTTCGTTCCGAGGACAGCTGATGAGCCAAGCTTCACGACGTCTGTCAATGGCGCAGTGGGACGTTTTCTCTTCACGTCCACTCGAAGGTAATTCCCTCGCTGTCTTCCTCGACGGCCGCGAGCTGGCGGACACCGAGATGCAGTCGATTGCCAAGGAAATGAATCTCTCTGAGACCACCTTCATCCTGCCCCGCGATGCCGCCACCGAACGCGAGGAAGGGGTTCGCGTGCGCATCTTCACCGTGCAGGAAGAGCTGCCGTTCGCCGGTCATCCCACTCTGGGTACAGCATTCGCCTTGCGCGGCCAAAGCGGCGCAGAAAAAATCGTACTGGCATTGAACGTCGGCAAAGTGCCAGTGCATTTCGAAGAAAACGAGGGGCAGCCTACCTTCGGCGAGATGACGCAGATCGATCCCACCTTCGTAATGCAGCATGATCGCGAAGCGGTAGCTCGCGCTACGGGATTGCGCGTGCACGATTTCGACGATTCTCTGCCCATAGAAACAGTATCGACTGGCGTCCCGTTCACTGTAACGCCGCTGCAATCGCTGGCTGTCATACAGAATTTCTCGCAGGTCGACGCGACCCGCGCCGCCGAGTATCTCGCCAAGACCGCAGGCAAGTTTTTTTATTTCGTTACCCGTGAAACCGTGGATCGCGACGCCCGGCTCCACGCTCGCATGCTCTTCTACAACGGCGAAGATCCCGCGACCGGCTCAGCCGCCGGTTGTGCCGCAGCCTGGATGGTCGCTCACGGCATAGCCAACCCTGATGAACGCGTCTTGATTGAACAGGGTGTGGAGATGAAGCGGCCCAGCCGGATTTTCGTTCGTGCCTCTCGAATCGATAACCGTGTGGTTAACGTGCGCGTCGGAGGGCACTCGGTTGAAGTCATGCGCGGCGAAGTTTTCCTCTAAGCGGTGGCGCGCAAGCGTCACAGAATCATGCCTTTCAAGCATCATAGAATTTTCAATAGCCAGACTATGCCATTTGCTTCCACGATACTTTACAGTGCTCACCTTTTACCGGTAGCATTAGTTCGCTCTTCTATCCTTCACGAACAGAGAAATTTCCGTCCGGCTCCGGCTCACAATCGGCGTCTCACGGTTACAGGCGGTGAATGAAACCCAAGCGCATGATCCTGTGTGTTGACGACAACGAACAGTCTCTTTCCTATCGCAAAATTATGCTTGAGACACGAGGCTACCGTGTGGCCAGTTATTCCCGCGGCGAAGAGGCCCTCGAACGCTTTAAGGAGGGAGGCATCGACCTCGTCGTCACCGACATGGCGATGCCCGGAATGGATGGTCCGCAGTTGATCGCGGCGGTTAAGACGTTATCGCCCCACGTCCCGGCTATCCTCATTTCGAGCAAGGTCCGCGTCTACGATCACGATTCTCAAGCCGATGTATTCCTGGCGCGAGGAATGTATGCGCCCGCCGATCTGCTGGAGCGCATCCGTTTGCTCCTGGTGCGCAAGCGCGGACCCAAGCGCATGCAGCAGCGCTCCACACCACTGCCACGCGAGGTCGGAGTGGCCTGAGCGTCTAACCGCTCGGTCGGGTGGCCCACTCCCCAAATCCCTTCGTGTAAGATCAAGGCTGGCATGGGCGCATTCATTGAAGCCATTGATTTACACAAGACTTATCGCGTGGGAAAGATTGACGTGCCCGCGCTCCGTGGCGTCTCCTTCAGCGTAGAAAAAGGAGAATTTGTCACCGTAGTTGGCCCTTCCGGCAGTGGCAAGTCCACTCTGTTCTACTTGCTCGGCGGCCTGACCCGCGCCGATTCTGGCAGAGTAATTATGGATGGCGACGACTTCGCCACGCTCTCCGACGCCGAGCGCACCCGAATGCGCAAGCGCAAAATCGGCTTCGTATTCCAGAAGTTCAACCTGCTGCCCACGCTCGACGCCCGTTCCAACATCGCCATCGCGCAGGAAATTTCCGGCAACGGCGATCGCGATCCCGCCTTCTTTCTTCGCATTTGCGATTTGCTAGGACTGACCAAGCGCCTGAACCATCGCCCCTCCGAACTATCCGGCGGCGAGCAGCAGCGTGTCGCCCTGGCTCGCGCCCTCGTCAACAAGCCCGCCGTAGTTCTGGCCGACGAACCCACCGGCAACCTCGACACCGAAAACTCAAATATCGTTCTGACAATGTTGCGGCAATCCAACCAGGAGCTAGGCCAGACCGTGCTGATGATCACCCATAATCCCGAGGCGGCCAAGTTCGGAGACCGCATCATCCATATGCGCGACGGCCTCGTCGTGAAGCCGGAAGAGGATCCGCAATGGTCGCCTCATTAAGTCGCGTACAGTTTTTCCCCGCGGGTGTGGCAACCTGGTTCTTGTGTGTGGATCAAGTATTGCCGCTATGAGGGGTAGCGCCTAATGACGGCTATGCCACCTCGGATCGATCATGTCACTATCCGGACCGCGAATGCGGGCGACCTGCCAGCCCTGATTCCTCTTATCAACAAAGCGTTTGCGATCGAGACGTTCCTCGATGGCACGCGCACGGATGAGGAACACCTGTCGGCGATCATGCGCAAGGGCGATCTTCTCGTCGCAGAACGCGACGGACAAGCGATCGCCTGCGTCTACGTCGAACTGCGAGGCGAACGGGCATATTTTGGAATGCTTGCAGTCGATCCGGCGCAGCAAGGCCAGGGCCTGGGAAGATTAATGACGGCGGCGGCAGAGGAGTTCGGCCACAATCATGCGTGCAAGCACATGGACATCAGCGTGTTGAGCCTGCGCCCCGAGCTGCTGCCTTTCTATCGAAACCTGGGATACTCCGAAACCTGCACCGAGGACTTTCACCCGACGCGTCCGCTGAAAGCCGGTGTCCAATGCCACGCTATCGTGATGTCGAAGGTCCTGTGATAGGCCATGAGATCGTTGCCGCAGACTGCCCACTTGTTTATAATCGATTCGTCGAGCGGGAGTAGCTCAGTGGTAGAGCGCGACCTTGCCAAGGTCGATGTCGCGGGTTCGACCCCCGTCTCCCGCTCCAGAAATGTTTGATCCATCCTCCTCCGCAGAATGGACTTTTTTCACCCGGAACGCTAACGTATTCAGCAGGGGCGCGGTACCCAAGTGGTAAGGGAGAGGTCTGCAAAACCTTTATGCGTCGGTTCGATTCCGACCCGCGCCTCCAATCCTTCCTGTAGCAACTGATTGCTTTATCCCTTCAGGCGCCGTCGGTGTCGGCGGTCGTTCCCAAAGACGGTTTGCCTTTTTCATCACATGTGACCGGGGTCACTGCAAGGCGCGCCCTCCTGCGTAGATTCGTAGGCATGAACGCACCAATCAAGAATGATCGCATCGCGTGGTTGCAGGGGCCTTCGGCAAACTGCACAGCGCTTCCGGCGGAACGCAAGCACCCCTGGCGGCTGATTTTGCTGGGGGCGCCGGGCGTGGGCAAGGGGACGCAAGCCGAACTCCTGACGGAGCGTCTGGGTGCTTGCCATCTCTCAACCGGCGATGTCTTTCGCGCAGCCGCAAAGTGCAGCGACTGTGATCAATCGCCGGCGATGAGGGTAGCCTTGGAGTATATGCGCCGCGGCGACCTGGTGCCGGACTCTACCGTGTGGGAGATGGTGCTCGAGCGGAGCGGTTGCATCCTCGATTGCGGCGGCTTCGTCCTCGACGGGTTTCCCCGCACTCTGGGACAAGCCGAGTCGCTGAAAGAACTGATGGAAAAGGAGAAGCTTTCGCTTAGCGCGGTACTGAACTATGAACTGCCGGTGAACGAAATTGTGCGGCGGCTGAGCGGTCGCCGCACTTGCGAACAATGCAAATCAGTTTTCCATGTTACGGAAAGGCCGCCAAAAATCGCGAGCGTTTGCGATCGTTGCGGAGGCCGCCTCTATCAGCGCGAAGATGACCGGCCGGAATCCATCACCGTGCGCCTTAACGCATACGAACGAAGCACAGCACCACTCATCCAGTTCTACGAAGATCTTGGCTTGCTGGTGCGGATTGTTGCTAAGGGATCCCCTGACGAAATCATGGCACAAACAATGAATAAGTTGAAAGAGCGCCCCCCGCACTGAGTCCGATTGACTTTTGTAAGAGCAGCGATCGCTGCAGGCGTGCGCGTCCTTGATTACTGGGTGTCACCCACCAACGGACTGGCCGTCGCCGCTGAACTTAAACAGCTCTCCTCGTCGGTACAGATCATGATGCTTTCACGATAGTACTTGGGGATTGGCTGACGCTTCGATTGTCAAGGCGGAAGCGCAGCCCGGATACCTTCCTCCGATCTTCAGGTCGAGCGAATAAACAGGATTGTGGTACAACCACCCTGTGAAACTGCTCGTCGTCGAAGATGAACCGCGCATGCTCGAACTGCTGCGCCGTGGCCTCACCGAAGAGGGCCATAACGTAGTGTGCGCCTCCGACGGCGGCGAAGGCTGGGAACTCGCTCACGCCTACGAGTTCGACGCCGTCGTGCTCGACATCATGTTGCCCAAGATGAATGGATTCGAACTGGCCAAGAAGCTTCGTCAGGAGCGAATCGCAACCCCTGTGCTGATGCTCACGGCTAAGGACTCCGTTCCCGATGTAGTGCGCGGCCTGGACGCGGGCGCCGACGATTATCTCACCAAGCCTTTCAGCTTCAGTGAACTGCTGGCGCGTTTGCGCGCGGTGCAGCGGCGCGCTACATCCCGTCCGCAGAACCGGCTGCAGGTGGGCGATCTCATTCTCGACCCGGAATCGCGCGAAGTCTCCCGGGCCGGAGTTTCGATAACTCTGACGCGCACCGAATACAATCTGCTGGAGCGCTTGATGTACCGCGCCGGCAAAGTCGTCCCGCGGCATACCTTGATCGAATCCGTCTGGGGCTTCGAACGCGAAATCGAAGACAACACTCTCGACGCTTTCGTACGACTCTTGCGCCAGAAGGTGGACCGCGCAGGCATGGCCAAGCTGATCCTCACGGTCCGCGGTGTAGGCTACATGATTCGTGAGGAGTCTGCCCGTTGAAACGTCTTTCCATCGGCATGCGGTTGGCGCTGTGGTATCTGGCGATCTTCCTGCTCGCCGAGTTCGTCTTTGGCGCTGGCATGTGGTTTATCCTGCGGAAGAATCTGTATGACATTGCCGACGCCACCCTGGAGGGCCAGGCCGCAGATCTCGAGCGATTTCTGGAAGCTCGAAAGGATGTGCCGACGGCGCAGTTACAAGCAGAGATCAGCGAAGACTACAAGATCGAACGCTCCGAAGACTATCTGCAAATCAGCGATGCCGGCGGCCACTTCATCTATCGCTCGCGATTTTTTGACGAGCATCCGCTCCCGACTCTCTCACTCATCCAGTTGAAGAAGCCGCGCTACGAAATACGCAAGCTGGGCAAGCTTCCCTTTCGCATCTTGAGCGAGAAGATGGACATCAATGGCCAATTCTTCATCGTGCAAATTGGCAGCACGCTCGATGAAGAGATCGAAACGCTCGACGCCTTCCGGAAATACTTGCTCATGTTCGCGCCGGTTTTGCTGCTGGCGGCGTCGGTCGTCGGCTATTGGCTCAGCCGCAAAGCTTTGGCCCCCGTCGATGCCCTGGCCCGCACCGCCCGCACCATCTCGGGCCACAACCTCGGCAGCCGGCTTGAGCAATTGCATACTGGAGACGAGTTGCAACTGCTGTCCGATACCTTGAACGAAATGCTAGCCCGGATCGAATCCGCCTTTTTGCGCGTCACGGAGTTTACGGCCGATGCTTCGCACGAATTGCGAACCCCCATCGCGCTTATCCACACCGAAGCGGAGCTCGCCTTGCGCCGATCGCGGGATGAATGTGAATATCGCGAGGCTCTCCGGCACATTCTTCTGGAAGCCGATCGCACGGCAAGACTTATCGAAGAGCTTCTTGCTCTGGCTCGTGCGGATTCGGGCAGCGAAGCGCTCGACATTCATCCCATCGATCTGCTACCGACCGTGCGCGAGTCTGCAGCGAAATGGAATCAAGTCGCTTCGCTGCGTAATTTGCAATTCGAGGAGCGCTCGGGCACGCAACCGCTGACCGTGATGGGCGATGAACATGCTCTGCGGCGCGTAGTCGATATCCTGCTCGACAATGCCTTCAAGTACACGCCTTCACCCGGCAAAGTAACCCTTTCAGCGGAACAGAAGAACGGCCGCGCCGTAGTAAGCGTCGAAGATACGGGAATTGGAATTGCTTCCGAAGATCAAACAATAATTTTTGAGCGCTTCTACCGGGTCGATAAAGCACGCAGCCGCGCTTTGGGCGGAGCCGGCCTGGGCCTTGCCATCGCACAATGGATCGTCCAACTGCACAAGGGATCGATCACCGTGAAGAGTGAACCGGGAAATGGATCTGTCTTCCGAGTCGAGCTTCCTACCATCACTTCCACGATCCACGTTGATGCAGAATCGAGATAATTGAGAAACAGAAAGGTGTGAATGAATCTCCGCAGCCAGTATTCTCTCGTCCTTCCTGGGCTCGCCGCGATGGCGTTGGTTTCTTTCCTCCTTCCAATCCTAAGCGCTCAAACCGAAGCGAGTCGGGGCGCCGCTGAAAGTTATGTGCGCGAGGAAATGCAACGGCAGCACATACCCGGTCTGGCCCTTCTGGTTTCCCGCAGCGGAAAGATCGTGCGGGCCGAAGGCTTCGGCCTGGCCAACGTTGAACTGCAAGTCCCGGTAAAGCCCGAAACCGTATTCCAGTCGGGATCAGTGGGCAAGCAATTCACCGCGACCGCAGTAATGATGCTGGTCGAGGAGGACAAGGTGGGTCTTGACGATCCGCTTACAAAATATTTCGCGGACGCTCCGGCCAGCTGGAAAGAAGTGACGGTAAGGGAGTTGCTGAGCCACACTGCCGGCTTCGGCGACTATCCCGAGAAGTTCGATTTTCGCAAAGATTGGACGGAAGCCGAACTACTGAAGCTGGTGGAGGGCATTCCGCTGGCATACCCTCCCGGCACGAAGTGGGAATACAGTAATCTGGGATTCCTGACGCTGGGAATTTTGATTCACCGCGTCACTGGAGAATTCTACGGTGACTTTCTGCAGCAGCGAATTTTCCAGCCGCTTGGAATGCAGACGACGCGAATCATCAGCGAAGCCGATATCGTTCCCAATCGCGCCTCCGGGTACCGACTGGCGAAGGGTGATCTGAAAAATCAGGACTGGGTCGCGCCGATGGTCAACACAACGGCCGATGGGAGCCTTTACTTTTCTATTCTCGATCTGTCGAACTGGGACGCGGCGTTATACACCGAGAAACTCCTGAAGCGCTCGAGCCTCAACCAGATGTGGACACCCGCGAAATTGAAGAACGGCCAATCAAACAAAGACGGTTACGGCTTTGGCTGGTTCATCGGCGAGAGGCAGGGACACCGCGTGATCAGCCACGATGGCGCGTGGCAGGGATTCAAGACCACCATCGCTCGCTATGTGGACGATCAGTTGACGGTCGTCGTGTTGACGAATCTGGCGGAGGCTAAGCCAGGCAAGATCGCCGAGCACATCGCGGATATGTACCTGACGGATGCGAAAAAACCAACGGAACAAAAATGAACCATCTCAACGCGGTTCGATTCGCATGAGCATGCCACATTTCGGACGGAGCGTAATGAGTGGCTGCGGCTCAAGGCGATGACCCGGAACCAATCGTAGTTTCCATTTCTGCGCCAGCGTGGCCAGAATCAGCACGCCTTCCATCCAGGCAAACGATTCCCCGATGCATTGCCGTACGCCCGCACCAAACGGGAAGTAGGTGAATTTCGTACGCTTGGCTTTGCCTTCCGCAGTGAACCGATCGGGATCGAAGCGCAGAGGATCGGGAAAATACCGCGGGTCGCGGTGGGTGACGAACTGGCTGATCAGCACGGTAGTTCGCGCCGGAAGAAAATAGTCGCCGAGAGCGAAGTCGTTGCGGGCATAGCGGCCCATCGCCCACGCCGGCGGATACAGTCGCAGCGACTCCGCCATAACGTTTTCGGTGTAACGCAGGCACGGAACATCCTCGGCAACAGAAAGCCTGCCCTCAAGTACTTCGTCGACCTCATTGTGAAACTTAGCCTCGCTGTCGGGATTCTGCGAGAGAAGATACCACGTCCACGACAGCGCATTAGCAACGGTCTCGTAGCCTGCGAGAAAGACGGTGATGACCTGATCCCGCAAAGACTGTCGCGACGCCTCGTCGTTTGCGGGCGAGGCCGCGAGCATGAGATCCAGCAGGCTTCCCCGATCGAGACCGCTTCGCTGGTGCGCCTCGATCATCCGATAGACCACGGCGTCGATTCGTTTGCGCGCTCTCACGAATGCGGCCAAACCCGGAGGACGCAGGTGCACCAGCCATTCCGCTGCGGGCAGCATCACCAGAAAATTGTAGAGACCCATGATGCGGTTGATCGCCGCCGCAAGCTCATAAACTTCCTCGCGCAAGTCAGTTGCGAACAGGGTGCGCGCCACCACATTGAGAGTCAAATGCATCATATCGGCGGCGATATCGCGCCGTTCACCCGCACGCCACGAATCACGGATGCGCCCCGCCTCTTCCACCATGATGGCGGCATATTCGCCAATGCGTTGCCGGTGGAATGCAGGTTGCGCGGCCAGTCGCTGGGCGCGGTGCACCGCCCCTTCACTAGTGATCATGCCTTCGCCAAGCAACATCCTGGTGCGCTGCACCGTGCGTTCTTTGATGAAGTTGTCGTTTTGCACTACCAGCACCTCCCGGATGTACTCAGGATGGTTCAGAAAAACAATGTGGTGAGGACCGATCTTGTAGTGTGCGATATCTCCATAAGTCTCGGCCAGGTGTTGAAAGAGAAGGATGGGATTTGCTGGACGGAGCTTGCGGAACGCAACCCATAAAAGATTGCGCTGAAAGCCGGGCGGAAAGCAGTAGTCATGCCGGTCCCTGGAAGGCCTCACCTCCGGTTGCCGCGCCGCTGTTGCCATTTCAATAGTTTACGCTGCGACGAGTGACACCAAAGCGGCCGGGGGGTCTCTTAGCTCAAAACTTAAGGCTCTTGCCATCCGCAAGGATGAAGGACAGACACAACTATTCCTTCTGCAACTGATCAAGCGCAGCCAAAACATCGTCACTGTGCCGGCCGGGGTCAACGTTGGTATATGCTCTTGCAACCTTGCCGGCAGGATCGATCAGGAACGTATGCCGCGCGGCAAACTTTGCTACCCCCAGATTGGTGAGCGAGCCGTACTCCTTGCTCACTGTGCCATCGCTGTCTGCTAACAGCTTGAAATTCAAACCTTCTTTCGCGCAGAACTTCTTGTGCGAGTCCACGCTATCCACGCTTACACCCAAAACCACGGAGTTGCGCTGATTATACTTGGACTGATCCATCTGAAAGTTGTGGGCCTCGCGCGTACAGCCGGGAGTCTGATCCTTGGGATAAAAATAGAGGACCACCCATTTCCCGCGATAATCCTTCAGGCTGACGGAAGTACCTTCCTGCGAGGCCAATGTGAAGTCGGGCGCAGTGCTTCCCGGTGCGGGAGTAGCGGCGCGCGAACTGGATAACAGGCGCGGAACAAGGAATATAACGACTACAACGAGCAGCACGAGCAGCACAATCTTCACCATTGAGGGCCTCCGAAGGCAGCTTGCATTGAAACTCGGGAAACGCTGGCTCCTACATTCATCCTGACGTTCAGCATTGTAGAACGTTTCGCCATCAACCTTCGCCCAGCAAGATTCCGCATAATTGAATATCATGAGTAATTCGGCATAATCAGACGGAGAGATCAGACGTGGCTCAGACGGAAACTGACGGTCAAGAGGTATTGGAAACACGAGAGTGGGTTGACTCGCTGGACTATGTGTTGTCCAAGGGTGGTCCCGTGCGCGCGGGACGACTGCTGCAACAACTGGCACTGCACGCGCGGCGCGCCGCTGGAGTGAATCTTCCCTTTTCAGCGACCACCCCTTACCAGAATACGATTCCATCCCAGCAACAAGCGCCGTTCCCCGGCAGTCAGGAGATGGAACGGCGCATCAAGAGCCTGGTGCGCTGGAACGCTCTGGCCATGGTGGTACGTGCCAACAAAATCCAGGAAGGGATTGGCGGTCACATCTCGACGTTCGCTTCGGCAGCAACTTTGTACGAAGTTGCTTTCAATCATTTTTTCCAGGCCCAAACTGAAAGCGGCGATCGCGACTTCGTTTATTTTCAGGGCCACGCCGCGCCCGGTATTTACGCTCGCGCCTATCTTGAAGGGCGTATCCCGAAAGAAAAGCTGGAAAACTTCCGCCGTGAACTGAAGCCGGGCGGCGGGTTGAGTTCGTATCCGCACCCGTGGCTCATGCCAAATTTCTGGGAGTTTCCCACGGTCTCGATGGGATTAGGACCGATCCAGGCGATCTACCACGCGCGCTTTATCCGCTACCTGGAGAATCGTGGGCTGAAGCAGTCGACCGGGGGCAAGGTGTGGGCATTCTTGGGCGACGGCGAAATGGACGAACCGGAAGCGCTCGGCTCGATCACGCTGGCTTCACGCGAAAATCTGGATAACCTGATTTTCGTGGTGAACTGCAACCTGCAGCGCCTCGATGGACCCGTACGCGGTAATGGAAAAATCATTCAGGAGCTCGAGGCCATCTTCCGCGGCGCGGGATGGAACGTCATCAAATGCATTTGGGGCTCGGATTGGGACAGCCTGATTCGCGCTGACCGCGATGGACTGCTGGTGAGGCGTCTAGGAGAAATCAGCGACGGCCAGTATCAGAAATATTTTGTGGAGAGCGGAGCCTATTTCCGCCAGAATTTGTTCGGCACAGATCCGCGGCTTCTGAAAATGGTGGAGCATCTTTCCGACGAGCAATTAGCGCGGATGCGGCTCGGCGGGCACGATCCGATCAAGGTGCATGCCGCATACCGGGCGGCGGTGGACCACGCCGGATCTCCGACGATTATTCTGGCCAAGACCATAAAAGGCTACGGCCTGGGCGAAGCGGGCGAAGGCAAGAACATCACGCACCAGCAAAAGAAGCTGAATGAAGAAGAGCTGGAGATGTTCCGCTCGCGTTTTGGAATTCCGATTCCCGACGACCAACTGCAGAATGCGCCATTCTACCGGCCCTCCGATGACAGCGCCGAGATCAAATACATGCAGGCGCGGCGGCAACAGCTCGGCGGTTATATGCCGACGCGTAAAGTTCGCGCCACGCCGCTGAAGCCGGTGCCCGAATCGTACTTCGAAGAATTCTACAAAGGCACTGAAGGACGGGAAGCCTCCACCACTATGGTTTTCGTGCGGCTGCTGGGGAAACTGCTGCGCGATCCAGAGGTGGGCAAACTGATCGTGCCGATTATTCCCGACGAAGCTCGCACCTTTGGCATGGAAGCTTTGTTTCGCCAAGTCGGCATCTACTCCAGCGTGGGGCAGTTGTATGAGCCGGTTGATATGGACACGCTTCTTTATTACAAGGAAGCCAAGAACGGACAGATTCTGGAGGAAGGAATTACCGAAGCCGGGTCGATGTGCTCATTCATCGCCGCCGGCACGGCCTATGCGAACCACGGTATCAACACGATTCCCTTCTTCATTTATTACTCAATGTTCGGTTTCCAGCGCATCGGCGATCTGATCTGGGCTGCGGCCGATATGCGCTGCCGCGGATTTCTTGTCGGAGGCACAGCAGGACGAACCACGCTAGCCGGCGAAGGTTTGCAGCATCAAGACGGCCACAGCCACGTTCTCGCCCTGCCCGTTCCCAACTTGTTGGCTTACGATCCTGCATTTGCCTATGAAATTGCCATCATCATTCAGGATGGCATCAAGCGCATGTACGTGGACCAGGAATCGATTTTCTATTACCTCACTGTGACCAACCAACCGCTTCCCATGCCTGAGATGCCGAAGGATGGGAACGTCCGCGAAGGCGTGCTGCGCGGGCTCTACCGCTTCAAGGCGGCGGACGCGCCCGGCGCCAAGCTGCGCGCTCAACTACTGGGCAGCGGAACCATTATGTACGAGGTGTTGAAGTCGCAAACCATCCTCAAAGAAAAATATGGCGTGGCGGCGGATGTGTGGAGCGTGACCAGCTACAAGGAACTTTATCGCGATGCCAACGACTGCGAGCGCTGGAACATGTTGCACCCCGGCGACTCGGCGAAAGTTCCATACGTTACTCAGACTTTGAAAGATGCGCCCGGACCGTTCATTGCCGCATCGGATTACATGAAGGTGCTGCCGGAATCTTTGGCGAAGTGGGTGCCGGGACAACTAGTCTCGCTCGGAACCGATGGTTTTGGCCGCAGTGAGAGCCGGGCAGCGCTGCGCGATTTCTTCGAAGTAGATGCGAAACACATTGTGCTGGCCACGCTGGGCGCGCTGGCGCGGGAAAAGAAAATCGGGCTGGACGTCATGAAGAAGGCGATTCATGACCTGGGCATCAATTCCGAAAAACTGAACCCGGCCACGAGTTAAATGTCGAGTTGCAAACACCGTCGACAAAATTAAGGAATGGAATCAGTGATCGAATTCAAACTCCCCGCACTCGGTGAAAACATTGAACAGGGCGACTTGGTGCGCTTGATGATCGCACCTGGCGCGGCTGTTAGCGAAGGCCAGGCGGTGATGGAACTAGAGACCGATAAGGCGGTCGTGGAAGTGCCTTCATCAGTAAGCGGAACGGTGAAGGAAATTCTGGTTAAAGAGGGCGACAAGATTAAAGTTGGCCAAGTGGTTTTCACCGCGGACAACAATGGAGCCGCCACGGTTGTGACTGAAAATCGGCGCCCCGAACCAACGGTCGCCGACGTTGCAAAACCGCAACCACCTGCGTCGAAGCAACCTGAATCTCAGCCCGCGCCGCAACGAACCCGATCTACTGACGTGCCGGCCGCCAGCGAATTCCGCTTGCAGGAACTGGGAGAAAACATCTCGCAGGGCGACCTCGTGCGCTTGATGATCGCCCCCGGCGCCAAAGTTTCCGAAGGCCAGCCAGTGATGGAACTCGAAACCGACAAAGCGGTCGTTGAGGTTCCTTCGTCAGTCACCGGTATTGTGAATGAAGTAAAAGTGAAAGAAGGCGAGAAAATCAAAGTTGGACAGGTGATTTTCACCCTGCAAGGTGCGGGCTCATCGCAGGCCGAGATGACTCGTCCGCAGAGCCAGCCTGTCGAGCACGTCTCCGGACAGCATGGCGCACGGCTGGCATTCCAGGCTGCGATTCGCGCGGAGGGCAAGACCGAAGAGCAGGCGCTACCGCCCGACCAACCGATGCCACGTCCCGCGGCGTTCTCCATGCCTATACAACTGGGCAAGGTTGCCGGAACTGAACATCGCGAAGCCGTTCCCGCGGCTCCGCACACGCGCCGTCTCGCTCGCGAACTCGGCGTCGATATTTACGAAGTCAAGGGCACGGGCCCCGGCGGACGCATCAGTGAAGATGATGTGAAGGCTCATGCTAAAGCCGCACTGACTGCGATAGCCAGTGCGGCCCAGGCTCCGCCGCGCGCCGGACATTTCATCGCACCCAAGCTGCCCGATTTCGCGAAGTGGGGAAAAATCGAGCGCGTTTCCATGCGCGGGGTTCGCCGCAAGACCGCCGAGCACCTCGCCGAGTCCTGGAACACGATCCCCCACGTCACGCAGCATGACCGCGCCGACATCACGGAACTTGAGCACTTGCGTGCGCGTTTCGCTCCCAAGGCCGAGCAAGCCGGCGGCAAGATGACCGTGACCGCGATTGCTCTGAAAGTCTGTGCCGCAGCTCTCAAAGTATTTCCGCAATTCAACGCCACCATCGATATGGAACAAGAAGAAATCATCTACAAGCAGTACATCCATATCGGCGTCGCAGCGGATACCGATCGCGGCTTGCTGGTTCCAGTGATCCGCGACGTGGATAAAAAAAATATCGTCGAGCTGGCGGTGGAGCTGTCGCAAATCTCGCAGAAGGCACGCGACAAGAAAATTACCGTCGCCGATATGGAAGGCGGAACTTTTACCATCACCAACCTCGGCGGCATCGGTGGCACGGCGTTTACACCGATCGTGAATCATCCCGAAGTCGCCATTCTCGGGCTTTCGCGTTCGCGCATGGAACCGGAATGGATCGGCGGAAAGTTCGAGCCGCGGCTGATCCTGCCGCTTTCGCTCTCTTACGATCATCGCCTGATTGATGGTGCAGACGCCGCACGTTTTCTACGCTGGGTCGCGGAAGCCTTCGAGCAGCCCTTCCTGCTTTCCGTTCAAGGATAACTGCAGCGCGGAGCTAATTCAGAAGAAAGTCATTTCATGAACGAACATCCCAATCAAACACTCAATGGAAATCCCGAAGTGACTCAGAGGCTTCGAATCGCTGTGGTTGGCGGCGGACCGGGCGGATACGCTGCCGCGTTCCTCGCCGCCGATCTTGGCATGCAGGTTACTCTCATCGATCCGGAGGTGAACCCCGGTGGCGTATGTCTCTACCGCGGCTGCATTCCTTCGAAGGCGCTGCTGCATGTCGCCAAGCTGGTTGAGGAATCTCAGCAGGCGAAAAATTGGGGTGTCGACTTTCCTCCAGCGAAGATCGATCTGGCACGGCTGCGCACGTGGAAGGAAAGCGTTGTGAAAAAGCTCACTGGAGGACTCGGGCAACTTTCCAAGCAGCGCCACGTGGAATACATCCAGGGCCGCGCTGCATTCGAAAATTCCACCACGCTACGCATCAGCAAGACAGATTCCGCCGAGGTGGTTCTCAGCTTTGACCGCATCATTCTCGCCACTGGCTCGCGCCCCGCCATTATTCCAGCTCTTAAGTTGGATTCGCCGCGCATGATGGATTCCACCGCCGCCCTCAATCTCGAAGATATCCCCGGCAGTCTTCTGGTGGTTGGTGGCGGATACATTGGCCTGGAGCTTGGTTCGGTGTATGCCGCGCTGGGGACGCGGGTCACCGTGGTGGAGATGCTGCCCGGCTTACTTCCTGGCGCGGATCGTGATCTGGTTCTTCCGCTGCACAAACGTCTTGAGAAGAAGTTCGAAACGATTCTGCTGAGCACCACTGTTGCTTCCCTTAAAGAAGACGGAGCTGGAATTCGCGCAACCTTCGAAGGCGCTTCCGTACAGGGCAAAGATCGGGAAGAGCTTTTTGATCGGGTGCTCGTTTCTGTTGGACGCAAGCCAAATTCCGAGATCGCTGGCCTCGAAACCACCCAAGTACGCGTGAACTCACGCGGATTCATCGAAGTGAACAAGCAGCTGCAAACCGCCGATCCGTACATCTATGCGATTGGCGACGTGGTTGGCGAGCCCATGCTGGCGCACAAGGCTTCGCACGAAGGCCGTGTCGCAGCAGAATCCATCACCGGGCACAAGGTCGCCTTCGAGCCTAATGCGATTCCGGCGGTGGTGTTCACCGATCCGGAAGTTGCCTGGTGCGGTCTTACTGAAACTCAGGCGGAAAAAGAAAATCGCGAAATCAAAGTTGCAAAATTTCCCTGGGGTGCGTCCGGCCGCGCTATCACGCTCGACCGTCCGGAGGGAATGACCAAGCTGCTCGTTGACCCGCAGACAGAACGCGTGTTGGGCGTTGGCATTGTAGGCGCCGGAGCTGGCGAACTGATCGCTGAGGGCGTCCTCGCCATCGAAATGGCTGCGCTGGCCGGCGACGTGGCGATGACCATCCATCCGCATCCCACGCTTTCGGAGACCGTGATGGAATCCGCGGAAGTTTTCTTTGGCACCAGCACGGACGTCTTCCGCCCCAAGCGCGGATAATATGGGGAAGAAACCCATGTCGAACTTTTCCAGAGGATTTGCTTTTCTTGCCCTTGGTCTTGCGGTCTGTCTACCGCTCTCAGCACAGAGCCCACTAAGCCAGATACTGCAGCCACCGGCACCCGGGACCGCGTCCTCCAAAACTCCTGCCGACCCGCTGGGGCGCGATACGCCGTATGGAACGGTCTTCGGATTCTTACAGGCGGCGCAAGCGGGCAACTACAGTATCGCGGCGCAATACCTGCAGATGAGTGCCTCGCGGCGCCAGACCGAAGGCGACGCATTGGCTTCGAATCTGAAGTTTGTCATGGACAACGCCTATGCCGGCAGCCTGAAGAACGTGAGCACGCAACCCGAAGGCGCGCCCCAGGAAGGCGTTCCCCTGGGGAGGCAGAAGCTGGGGACCATGTTGTCCGGCGATGCGGAGGCGGACTTGGAACTTGTCCGCGTTTCCGATCCGAGCGCGGGAAAGATTTGGCTCATCTCTTCCGACACCCTGGCCAAGGTCCCTGAACTCTACGATCAGGTCGGGGCGCGGCAGGTAGAAAACCGTTTGCCCGCGTGGGTGGTGACGCATCAGTTGGCGGGCATGCCACTGTGGCAATGGCTGGCTCTGGTGCTGATGATTCCAGTGGCAGCGGCGGCCGGCTGGCTGCTCTTGGTGGTACTGCAAATTCCCATGCGCTGGTGGGCGCGGAGACAGGGCCACGCCGAACTGGCATCGCGATCGGTTTCCGGGCCAGCATGGCTGCTCGCCGGTACGATCATTCACCGGATACTGGAACGCTACCTCGGCATGCCACTGCTGCAGCGGCACTACTATTTCCAGTTGGTTGAGGTTGCGGGCATTATCGGCGCCAACTGGATTCTCTGGCGCGTGATTCGTTGGTTCTTGCAGCGCGTACGCAACCGGGCTCTCGCCCGCGGCCACTCGGGCACCGGCTCGCTGATGTTGTTGGGCGAGCGCATCATCAAAGTGCTGGTCGTTGTCATGGCCATATTTTTTGTCCTGAGCGTGCTGGGCTTCAATATGAGCACTGCGCTGGCAGGCGTCGGCATTGGCACCCTGGCCGTCGGCTTCGGCGCGCAGAAGACCATCGAAAATTTATTTGGCGGCGTTTCAGTATTGGGCGATGAAGTGATTCGCGTGGGGGATGTTTGTAAGTTCGGCGACCGCACGGGGACGGTCGAGGATATCGGCCTGCGCTCCACTCGAGTGCGCACGGAAGAGAGGACGCTGTTGGCTATTCCTAATGGCACTGTGGCGACCATCAACGTCGAGAACCTGAGCCGGCGCGATAAGATGCTTTTCAAGACTGTTCTCGGTCTTCACCTCGACACCTCATCCGATCAACTCCGCTCCGTGCTTTCCGAAATCCGCCGGGTGTTAAGCAGCAATCCCAAGATCGAGAGCAATACGGTTCGAGTGCGGCTTATTGAACTCGCCTCCAGCGCCCTTAATGTGGAACTGGCTTGTTACATATTGACGCAGGATTTCAACGAATTTGCCGCCGTCCGGGAAGACGTGCTGCTGCAGATCGTGAATTTGGTGGAAGACTCCGGAACCAGCCTCGCGTCCCCCTCGCAGAAGCTCTATTTGAATCAGGGCTCGGGACTCGACAAAGACAAGACCAGGGCTGCCCTCCAACAAATAACCGATTCAAGCCCAGGCAAGCATTCCCCTTCCACGCCTGCCGGCAACCAGAATCAAGATACTGAAAAGAACGTGGAGAAAAAATGATTAGGACTCTGCGTGCCAGCGCTGCGTTAACCAGGCCATGAACCGGTGTGTCGGATAGTAGACGGCGCCGGGAACAATGATCAGGTAAGCCAACAGATACAAGAACCCCGGAACGACGTGCTGTTCGCGAAAGAAAAGCCCGCGGGCCCAGTTCACATCGTACTGCGGGCGCCAGAAATAGTTAATCGGAATCACGATCCACGCAGTCAGTGTCTGGTACTTCCAACCTCGAGGGTCGTAGCCTAAACGCCAAATCGCCCACAGCAGCAATGGCGGGGTGATCACGTGAAACAGACTCAGCAATCGAATGGGCAGCGGAACGTGTGGATCGAACATATACTCCGTGCCACCAATGACGTGCCGCCCGCTTACTAGAACCCCCGCAAAATCGATGGTGAATAGAGTCTGAAAAAGCAGTAGTCCGCTTGCCTGCCAGGAGAATACCAGCGGACATTCCAGCCACAAACCCGCAGCGATAAAGAGATTGCCGAGATCGCAGAAGAAGAGAAAATTCTGCAGCCCGTACTGTCGCCAATACAAAGGTATCCACGCGATCACGCACGCTGTCCATAGCAACTTGATCGATAGCGGGATGCGCATGACACGGTATTGTATGCGCGGAACAGTGGGGCTGGCGGAAGCCCGGGAAGTCCCGTCTGGCAAGCCAAAGCGGCCTGGTCGCAATTACCACCGTAACTTGATGGAGCTTACGGGTGTACCTACGATGAACTCAATATGGGTTACCAAGCACTCCTCTTTTGTCCCGATGAGAAGACGGCTCGCACCGTAACACAGGTTCTCAGCGAGTTGGACTTTGAAGTGGTTTCCTGTACCGAACCCTTCGCCGCAGTGAAGAAATTGATGGGCGAACATTTCGATGCCGTCGTCGTGGATTGCGACAACGAGCAGAATGCCACGCTCCTCTTCAAGAGTGCGCACAACGCTCCGAACAACCAATCGGCGCTGGCGGTGGCGGTCGTCGAAGGACAAGCAGGAGTGGCGAAGGCTTTTCGTATTGGGGCAAACCTGGTTCTCACCAAGCCGATTAATGTTGAGCAGGCGAAGGGCACGTTACGCGTTGCGCGAGGACTGTTGCGCAAGAACGAAAGTGTAAAACCCGCAACGACTGCAACCGCAAAGCCTGCGACTTCCGCACCACCACCACCTGCCCGGCCAGCTCATGTAATGCCCACTTCGCGGCCGCCGGCACCGATCGCACCTCTGGCAACGACGAGTGTTCCAGCGCCGAAGAGGACCCCGCATACGAACTTTGTCGCTTCCGCTTCTAGCGGGATCACCGAGACTTCTGAATCTACAGATTCAGCGAATGCAGTTCCAAAGCAGATTGATTCGCCATTGATCACGACGTCAAAGACACAAACGGTCTCCGCAAAGATCGCGCCGCATGCGGCCGCTGAGGCTGCGCCAGAGATAACATTCAGCAAGACTGAAGCCACAGCGCCGTCGAGTTCAGGGTTTTCAGTAGCAACATCTGCGGGTTCCGCTAGCGCGGCGGCTCCGGCGCGAAAGGCAAAGCCAAGCATCTCTACCACGGACAAACCTTCGACGGCAATTTCGGAGGCCGAGAATCGAGTTGAGAAAGGTGCGGCCAGCGCGAGCGGTTCTCCAGTCGAGGAGACTGCTTCCCCTGCGCCTTCGTTTACCTTCGGCGATGGGGTCGAGAGCGGCACAAAATCCGCGGGCGGTAGAAGCAAGAAGGCTTTGGTGGCAGTGGCTGCGGTTGTGCTGATTGCGGTAGGCGGTTATGCCGCATGGATACAGTTTGGACCTTCGAACCGGGCGGTGAGCGCGCCCGCGGCAGTTGCAGCGCGGCCCGTGACAAATTCTGCCGCGGTTCCGCAAGCGACGCTGGGCACGACGGTCTCGCCCTCTTCCGATGTGACGTCTCCTGCGTCGGTTCCGTCTTCTGACACATCGATTCCGAGTTCTACAGCCGCTCAACTAGCGGGGAAGACGAAGGCTTCGGCCACTACCCAAACAATTGCCGGCGCAAACAACGTGCAAGCACACCAGAGCAAAGCTAACTCTGGAGTGGACTCGTCCACACCTGAGGAGGCCGCTGTGGCAGAGAAGGCTCCGTCAGCGGGGACACAGCCCATTGTGATCAAGAAGGGCCTTGTGCAACGTGGGACGGGAAGCTCTGCGGCATCGAACGATGCGCCAGCGCCGAGCATTGCCAGTATTGCTCCAGCGGGAAACGGCGGGCTTCCGAATTTGATGAACGGCGCGAGCGGCGCGCCGACTCCGGTGCTGCAGACGATGAGCGTTTCGCAGGGAGTTTCGCAGGGACTGGTGATCAAGAAGACCTCACCTTCGTATCCAGCGAACGCCTTGCGCATGCGGATTGAAGGGTCCGTGCAACTGCTGGCGACGATCTCCAAGACGGGCGACATTTCCGCGGTGAAAGTTCTCAGTGGAGATCAGACTCTGGCGCGGGCCGCAGTTGATGCGGTGAAGCAGTGGAAGTACAAACCTTATCTGCTCGACGGTTCTCCGGTCGAGATCCAGACGCAGGTCACGGTCAACTTCAAGCTGCCGCGATAGGCTTAGAGCAATTCCCAGCGTCGACGTGCGGAGATTGCTGATTGAAAAACCTCTCGCTCTCGGTCCTGCCTGCTGAGGCTACCTATAAATCTAAGCCTGTGGATTTCTGCTTGTAATACTTGCGTCTCGTCGCTTCAAGCGCAGGGGCGAGGCGCGCGATTTTCATTAATTTTCGGGGGTACCCCCCCTCCTCCCTCCCCTGGAAAGTCTTGCCGGGCGCGGGGTTCACAAGAAGTGCTTGCAAAATCTAGATGGCAAAGAGCTTAGAGGTCAAAATCTAGAGAATAAGGGACTTATGTCGACTTGACCCGCGAGGCTACACTGGCATCGCTTAGCGATGATGGACTGATTTTTATTGCATCACAAGGTTAGATGTCACACGTGGTTGTGGATCCTGTGAGGAGGGGACCCCCTTGCACGAACACAAACCAGTGGCGCCTCCGAACCTGCTCCAGCACCTGTAGAAAAACATCGCGATTCTGCGGCCGTCCGAGTAGAGCGCGACGCTGGTAACAGCTTGTGTTGTTGAAGTGAAGATATCCGGCGCCGTAGTAGCGGTTGCAGCCGTGTGGGCACAGGGGTTTGTAACATTCATGTCCGCTGCTTCGCTCTGACGAGTGAACATGGACTCGAAGTACGCGGTGCCCACCCGTCGAAGACCGCGACAGGTGGGGGCAGCCTCAGTCGTGACAATCCATGGAACCATCGGGAAGCAAGGGTGGGCCAGCCCCCCGTTTTGTCGGCCCCGGGAAAGAAATAAGCCTGCTTGTTCTGCCCCGCAGTTCCTAGCAACGAAATAGACCGCCCGCCATGAAACGTTTTTGTTCTCACATCACCATTACTCGTCAGGCTTCACACACTATCGAGGAGTGTTAACATGAAGTGTAGAACGATTGCAGTAGCGTTTGTCGCAGTAGCAGTTCTTTCGATGTGCAGTTTCCCGGGTGTTGCCGCGGCCCAGAGCAACTCCGACCCGGTCCGCGCAATGTACCAAAAATCCGCTACCGTCCCAACCAACATACCGGGAATATTCAGGTTCCCGGATGCGCCAGCCGGTTTCGATCCCGTAGCCGCGTCGGACCTAGAGCTAGCCGCTTATGGGTTCCCGCCCCATCCGGATGCGGAGGCCGATCCGAGCGGTTATGCAAGATGGGCTCACGCCATGAAAATGGCCAGGAATCGCTGGCATGGTGATCTGAAACCAACGGGCATTTACCACGGCTCGGGGAGAGATGCCAAGGTGCTGGCATCCCAAACCACGAATAAACCGGGGTCCGCCAGTTACTCCAACTGGAGCGGCGTCATACTCACCAACACGCTAACCAAATACAGCACGAAAACCTCTTTTTACTATGTGATGTCGTACTGGAATGTGCCGTTCGCTCAGCAGGCATTCGACGGTGATGGAGGCAACGTCTGCGACGGTTTGACCGACTACGTCTCGGTGTGGAACGGTATCGATGGTTCGGGGATTGCAAAGGCCGGCAACGGCGACGTGCTGCAAGCTGGTACCGACTCAGCCGTGCGATGTGTCGACGGTACCACTACTTATTACACACCGATAGCATGGATCGAATGGTTCCCGGCTGGCGCCATCGGTGAATTTGACGTGGCGAACGGTGATGACATGTTCGTCGAGACGGTTGAGACGAGTTCCACGACCGGCTTCCTTATTGTCGAAGACCTAACCACGCAGATCTATGACCTTATTGGCATTTCTGCCCCTTCGGGAACGGAACTGGTAGGGAGCAGCGCCGAGTGGATCGTGGAGCAGCCGTGCTGCGAGAAGGGCGGCTACAACGGCTACTATGACCTGGCGAACTACGTCATGGACTTTACGTTTGGCGGCGAGGCTTACAACAACAACGATCAGGTTTTTTACGCGGGCAGCCAGGCAACCAGCACATATTTAGGAACGCTGTACGATGGCAGCACGGCCATCTCGTATCCTGTAGCCGGCACGGCAGGAACCGAAGGTAACCAAGGCATCACTTTCTTCGATGAGGGTTGCGCGGCGAATGGCGGATGCAGCAACTAGCTCTAGAGAATTTAAGAGTCACCTGATCGAACAAGGGGCATCTTGCGGCGGTTGTAATGCAAGGCGCCCCTGTTTTTTGTTCAGCTGGGAACCTCGCCTCGTCCATCGCCTCATTCACAAGGCTGCCTGTGCAAACGCGGCCATTATTGCTTCTTCTCCAAGGGGTGTGCAAGCGTAGCGGTTGGAGTAGCCAGGTGCGAATAGACGGAATGATGACTTCTGAAAGATTCAGACTTTAGACAAGGGCCAACTATTCGTGCTGAAGAACTTCGTCGATGACGGCTTTGCCGCCTTTGTCCACGGTGATGACCTTGTGAATGGGCGCATAGCCGGTGAGCGTGATGTCGACGACATAGTTGCCGGGGTCGAGCACGAAATCAACGGGCGAGCCTTTATCCAGCATGTGCTGGTTGACAGCCACTTGGGCTCCCTTGGGCTGGGTCTTGACGCTGACCGTACCCATGCCCTGCGCTTCCTTGCCACCAAATAGTTTTTTCATTTTGCCCACGGTCTTGATGTCATCGACGTTGCCCAGCGAGCGCAGAGTGGGCGAGAAGCTGACGGTCTGGGCGAGGACGAACTGCGCGCTGGTGGTCTCGTCGATGAATCCAGCTTTGCGCACGAGCACGACGTGCTGACCTTTATCCACGGAGACTTGCGCGGGAGTGAGCTTGCCGGTATCTCTGCCATCGACATAGACATTGGCGCCGACGGGCGTGCTGGTAACCGAAAGCGTGGCCATAAGCTGCACGAGATGGGTCACGACAAATGACTTGCTGCCAGAAGCAACGTCGACGGTACGAGTGTCGGTAGAGTACCCTGGCTTGCTGACGGTAACGCTGTGCTGGCCGGGGTTGAGTCCCGACAGAGTGAACGGTGTAACCCATGAGGGATCTGTTTTCCCGTCGAGCTGGACTTGCGCTCCCTGTGGAGTGGAGTCAATGGCCATTTGTCCGGGGACGACGACGGGAGCGATCGGCGCAGCTGATTTCTTCTTTGAGTTCCTGCCTCTCGTCGCAGCGGCAGCCACGTGAGTGGGCGCTGGCTGAGATTCCTCCACGGACTCCGCAGGTTGAGTTTGGGCGGGCACGCTGCTGGGCTGAGGTACTTGCACCTGCGCCGGCTGAGATGGTGCTGCGGGCTGACTTGCTGCCGCTTGGTTAGCCGGCTCGGCGGCTGGACGAGGGAAGTCGTCGTCACTATTCAAATGGTTGATGTGCAGGACCAGAGCGATCGCGATGATAAGGATCAAGACGGCCGCACCGGCGATGGAATAAACCATCAGGCTGGGTGGAACGTTCTTGATTTCCTTGATTGCCTTTTCGGCGACTTCGCGTGGCTGAACCTTCGGCTTCTCCGGTTCCGAACCCGCGTGAAAATTTGGCGTGAGAGAAGGTTCCTGCTGGAGCGCGGGAGGTGGCGGAGGCGGCGCGATGTAGACCTCCTTCAGCGGAGGAAGTTCGGTCATCTCCGAGAAACTGACGCCGTTGCCGCGCGATGGGGCGTCGCCAGCCATCAGGGGATCCACAGCGATTCTGGGCGGCTCGGGGCTGGGACTTTCGACTGCGGGCTCATCGAGTACGGCCGACGACATGGAAGCCGACGGTGGCAGGGCATCGTTGATCGCTTCGGCACGCGGAGCAATGTGCGAATTGGGCGCATCAAGGTGAGGTGAGGAGGACGAAACTTCGGCTCCTGCCCAGCCTACTGCGGCGGCGGCAGCCTTACGCGCGGGTTCCGGTTTAGCAACTGTCGGGGGTGGCGATGCCGGGCGTGACGCCACTGGCGGCTGAGGGACAGCGGGTTTCTTTTCTACCGGTTTCGGGGGCGTGGACGCGAACTTGGTTTGAGCTGCAGCTTTCACCGGAGCTGCAACCGCTGGAGCCTTGGCTGGCGCTGCCGGAGCTTTCGCAGCCTGCGGTTTCGATTCCTTGCATTTCTCCAGATCGTCGAGCAGTTCCCTCCCGGTCTGGTAGCGTTGGCCCGGATCCTTGGCCAGGGCCTTCATGATGAGATCGCTGAGTAGCGGGTGAAGTTTGGAGTTCACATGCATCGGGGGCACGGGCATGCTCTCGAGAATGCTCAGGCGCAGGGATTCGGAATCCTCACGATCGAAAGCCTTGCGGTCGGTCACCATTTCGTAAAATAGCGTGCCCAGACTAAAAATATTCGAGCGCGCATCGATATTCTCGCCGCGAACCTGTTCCGGTGACATGTAGTGCAGAATGGATGGGACCTCTGGCATCTCCGCGGTGAACTTGCCCACGCTGGAGACGCCGAATCCCAGAATTCTGACAGTGCCGTCCCAGCCGCACATGATTTTGGCGGGCTCAAGACTATAGTGAAAAACGTTCTGGGAGTGAGCGTAATCGAGGCCGCTGCACACTTGCCGTCCGATGTCGAGCAAGTCCCAGATGGAAAATCCTTCTTTGCGCGCCAACATGGTAGCAACGCTGTTGCCCTGGATGTACTCCATGGCGGCACAGAACTGGCCTTCCATTTCTCCGGCGCCGTAAACGGGTGCGAGGTTGGGATTGCTCAAGACCTTGGTGGTCTCGGCCTCTTCCAGAAGGCATTTTTCCAGATCGGCGGCGCGTTCACCAAAGGCCGACAACTGAATCGCTTTGAGAGCGACGGTTTGGCTGGTTTGCGGATCGTTGGCCTTGTAGACCGCGCCCGTGGCAGACTTTGACAGTTCACTCAGGATTTCGAAGTGGCCGATTTTCGTGGACATTTGCTCCGTGCCTCATCACAGAAAAAAAGCCGCGCAGTTTCCTGTTGAGAAGCTGCGTGGGTTAAAAACCCGGGGCAGGGTATGGTTAGGATAGCGCTGTCGAGAGGAGGGTTCGAGTTACCAAAGTACTGAAAATAAAGAGTGTGAAAACGATAGGCCGACTGTATTTGGTCATTCAGTCCGAGGAGCGTCGTTGGTATGGCAAGAATAATGCCCTGGCTCGCGCCGTGACCTTTTGCCAGGCGAAACGTTTAACTCTGTAAGAAGAAATGAAGGTGACATTTGTCACGTGGGCCGGATGACGATCTCCACTGGCGGGCAGGAACGGGCGGGTCGAGCATAGGGTTGTGCCGGAACGCAGTCGCATGAGGGTTGCCGCTCGGAGGCTAGTTGTGGGGAGCGCGGTCCTTCGTTTATCCTTGAGGCCGGCATGGACTAAGCTTTTCCGCAGTCCAGCACACCGCATCTTCCCTGGGTCTCAACCATGACTTTGACCCTATTTGTAACGAAGAACGCCTTCCGCAATAAGCGGCGCAGCATTCTGACGGTCCTCAGCATCGCTTTTTCTTTGCTTTTACTGACGCTGATGATGACGATCTGGCGGGCTTTCTATCTCGATGAGGGGAGCGCGGAGTCGGCGGAAAGGCTGGTGGTGCGGCATCGTGTTTCCTTGACGTTTAGTCTGCCCGGCTACTATCGAGAGAAAATTAGGGCGGTGTCCGGAGTGGTGGCAGTGGTGCCGGTTTCGTGGTTCGGGGGAATTTACAAGGACCAGAAGCCGGAGAACTTTTTCGCACAGTTCGGCACGGATCCCGAGGAATTTTTCAAAGTGTTCCGGGATATACAAATGCCCGAGGAGCAACGAGCGGCGTGGCTGCGGGACCGCCAGGGGGTGATCGTCGACGACACGCTGGCCAAGAAGTACGGCTGGAAGGTGGGTGACCGAATCGTTCTGCAGGGCACGATTTATCCAGTCGATTTGGAGCTGTACGTTCGAGGTATTTTCAATTCTTACCCGGATAACAAGTCGGTCTATTTCAACGCCAAGTATGTGGAAGAGGCGGTTTCTTGGTTCAAGGGGCAGGCGGGGACTTTCAGTATTCTCGCGGCTTCTCCGGGGGATGTGAGCCGGATCGCGAGCACTGTGGATGACATGTTTCGCAACTCGCCTCAACCTACAAAATCGGAGAGCGAAAAGGCGTTCGGCCTGGAGTTTGTGGCCATGCTGGGCAACGTGAAGGCTTTCATCCTGATGATTTGTTCGGCAGTGGTGTTTGCCACGCTGCTGGTTTCCGCCAACACCATGGCGATGTCGATCCGCGAGCGAACACGGGAAGTGGCCGTGCTTAAGACTTTGGGTTTCACCCGGCAGAGCGTGCTTGGACTCTTCGTGAGCGAAGCGGTAGCACTGGCCGTGGCCGGCGGGGTGATTGGCGTGGGCCTGGCGTACGTTCTGATTTACGCGGTGACACACTCGCCCCAGTTCTTCAGTTTTTACAATATGAAGGTGACCCCTGGCATGTGGGCGGTGGCTCTGTTCGTTTCCGGATTGGTGGGCCTTGTGAGCTCGCTGATTCCGTCTTATCACGCTTCGCAAGTAAACATTGTGGACGGGTTGCGCCACATCGGTTGACATTATGACGCTGGGCGGTTTTGTCGTGCGCAATACGTTTCGTAACAAGCGGCGCAGCCTGTTGACGATGCTGAGCATCAGTTTTTCGCTGCTGTTGCTTACGCTGATGATGTCGATCTGGCGCACGTTTTATATCGATGTAGGCGCGCCGGATTCGGCCAAACGAGTGATTACGCGCGACCGGGTTTCGCTGGCATTTTTTCTGCCCGCATACTATCGCGACAAAATTCGAAGCATTCCCGGAGTGGTGGCAGTGGTTCCGATGACATGGTTTGGGGGACGATATAAGGATGACCGTCCAGAGAACTTCTTTGCGCAGATCGCCACCGACCCGGACGAGTATTTGAAGGTTGCGTCCGACAAGATCGTTCCCCCGGATCAAGTGCTGGCCTGGCAGCGCGACCGGGCCGGAGCCCTGGTGGATGTGACGCTGGCTAACAAGTATGGGTGGAAAATCGGCGATAAGATCACGCTGTTGGGGACGATCTTTGAGGTGAACCCCGAGCTGACAATTCGCGGCATCTACCACCGGGATCCGCCGCAGAACTCGCTGTATTTCAATGCCAAGTATCTCGAAGAGTCGGTGGCCTGGTTCAAAGGGCAGGCAGGCTGGTATGGCACTCAGTTGGCCCAACCCGGCGATGTGGCGCGGGTCTCGAGCGAGATTGACGACATGTTCCGCAATTCGCCTTTGCGAACGAAGACCGAGAGCGAGAAAGCTTTCCAGCTCGATTTTGTGGCTACCCTGGGCAACGTGAAGGCTTTTATTCTCGGCATTTGCGGTGCAGTAGTGTTTGCAATCCTTCTGGTTTCGGCGAACACCATGGCCATGTCGGTGCGCAGCCGGACCCGCGAAGTGGCCGTGCTGAAAGCGCTGGGATTCACGCGTCAGCGAGTGCTTTCGCTCTTCGTGTTTGAAGCGGTGGCGTTGGCTGTGTCGGGCGGTCTGCTCGGAATATTTGGGGCGGCCGGGTTGATTCAGTTGTTGACGCACTCCTCGGTCGCGATAGGCATCCCCATGGACATGAAAGTTACGCTGCCCACGGTGGCGCTGTCGTTGCTGGTGGCGGCGACAGTTGGCTTCTTGAGCGGATACGTTCCCGCGTACGGTGCGTCGCGGACCAATATCGTGGAGGGTCTGCGCCACATTGGCTAAGAACCTCAGGTGAGTTGAGAGTGAATTTATGGCGATACCGATCAGTTATAACGTCCGCAACTTGAGGCTCCGCAAGGGGCTGACGATCATGACCGCGCTGGGTATCGCACTCACTGTGACTACGGCGATTTTCCTGATGGCGTTGCTGGCGGGGTTGCAGAAGGCTTTCGTTTCGAGCGGAAATCCGCAAAATGTGCTGGTGCTGCGCAAAGGATCGGAAGCGGAGTTGTCCGGTGGTTTTGATGCCGCGCTGTTTCCGACTTTGAAGGTTCTTCCCGGTATTGCGAAAGATAGTCACGGCGAGCCAATGGTTTCCGGCGAGTGGGTAGTAGTGATTGTGCTTCCGCGCAAAGATGGTACGGGCGAAGTGAACGTCACGGTGCGCGGCATGATGCCGGATGGCCTCGAGCTTCGGCCTAGCGCGAAGCTGATCGAGGGGCGCTGGTTTCAGACGGGCCAGCGTGAAGTGGTGGTGAGCAAGTCCATTCGCTCGCGCTTCTCGCACGCGAACATTGGCGACACCATGGACTTCGGCAAAGGGTCGTGGAAAGTAGTGGGAGTCTTCGACGCTGGCGGCTCAGCTTACGAGTCTGAAGTTTGGGGCGACGTGAATCAGATGGCCTCGGACTTCGATCGGCAGGGCGGCTATGCCTCGGCTTACTTGCGTGCAACCGATCCCATTGCCGCCGATGCGCTCAAGAATCGCGTCAGCGACGATCAGCGGCTGAAATTGGAAGGAGTTCTCGAAACAGATTATTACGCCAAGCAGACCAGTTCGGGCGCTCCTATTAAGTACATCGGCATTGTGGTCGCGATCATCATGGCGATTGGATCCAGTTTTGCGGCGATGAATACCATGTACGCGGCGGTAGCGTACCGCGGGCGTGAAATCGCAACTTTGCGGGTCCTGGGATTCTCTCGTCCCGCCATTCTGACTTCGTTTGTTTTGGAATCCCTCCTGCTGGCTATGCTGGGTGCGGTAGCGGGGATTCTATTGATGCTGCCCTTCAACGGACTGCAGACCGGGACGTCGAATGCGGTGACGTTCAGCGAGGTGGTGTTCAGCCTGCAAATTACACCCCAGGTTGCGGCGTATGCGATTCTGTTTGCACTCGCCATGGGCCTGTTCGGCGGGCTGTTCCCCGCGTGGCATGCTGCACGGCAGAATATTCTGACTGCGCTGCGCGGTTGATTTGGAGTTTTCAGGAAACTAGATCCGCACATCATCCGTATCCATAGTTATGCCGATTGACGCAAAACACGAAGACCTGCAGAGCTTGCGAATCGACCGCACGGCGCGCGCCACGAGCGGTGGTGAACCTCCGACGTGGGCTCGCCGATACATTGTGATTGGAATTCTGGTCATAGCCGTATTGAGCGTTTCCGCTCTGGCTTACCGCATGTTCGCCCGCGACGTACCAGAGGTGGAAGTCGCGCGCGCGGCGGCGGAGAACAGTGACGCCGGAGACACGGTGCTATCGGCTACGGGCTACATCGTTGCTCATCACACCATCAATGTGAATTCCAAGGTTACTGGACGCTTGGCCTGGATTGGTGTGGAAAAAGGCGACAAGGTTAACGAGGGCCAGGTCCTGGTGCGGTTGGAGGATGAGGAGTTTCGCGCTTCCTACGAACAGGCGAAGGGGGCGTTGGACAACGCTCGCGCTTATCTCGAGGAATTGGAGCACGGATCCCGTCCGGAGGAAATTCAGGAGGCGCAACACAATCTTGATGAAGCACGCGCCACGCTGGTGAATGACAGACTGACTCTGGACCGTACCAAAGAACTTTCCGCCGGAGGGGTCGTTTCGCGCCAGACATTGGACGATGCTACTGCCAAGTTCGATTCGGACCAGCAACGAGTCAATTCGCTGGACAAAGCTTTTCAACTGATGAAGATCGGGCCACGGCTGGAGGAGATCGCCCGCGCCCGCGGATCGGTGGCTCAGGCGCAAGGGCTTGCCGATTACGCGAAATCGCAGCTTGACGCTACGGTGATTCGAGCGCCTGTCACCGGCACGATTCTGGATCGCACAGCGGAAAAAGGGGAACTCATCACTGCGCAGTTTGCCAGCGCGGCGGCCGGCGGGCCTCAGGGATCGGTGGTGTCACTGGCGGACTTGAACGATCTTCAGGTTGAACTCGACATCGCACAGGCTGACTTTGCCCGGCTCGGTCCCAAACAGAAGGGCATCGTCACCACGGACACCTATCCCGACAAGAAGTATGACGGCGAAATTGCGCAGATTTCTCCCGAGGCTAATCGACAGAAAGCCACGGTACAAGTGAAGGTGCAGGTGTTGAATCCGGACAAATATCCAGACGTATTTCTGCGGCCGGAGATGAACGCCACGGTGAAATTCCTGGCGGACGCGCCAAAAGCTGCGAGCACGCAACCGGTGGGAGCGTTTGTGCCGACCGCTGCGGTGCGAGATCACGACGGAAAAAAGGTGGTGTTCTTAGCCTTCAATAGCAAGGCGCGCATGCGCGAGGTTCACGTGTTGAGCCAGCGCATTGACGGTTTCCTCATCGATGGATTGGTAGGCGGTGAAAGCGTGATCACTAAAGGGCCACAGGATCTTAAGGATGGGGACACAATTAAGGTGAAAGGGTAATTTCATGAGCACAGTTGCTGAAACCAGAGTCGCCACCGGAACCAAAGTGGTTCAGGCACGCAATGTGAGCAAGATTTTCAAGCGCGACGCGTTCGAAGTGAACGCTCTTGACGACGTCTCGATCGACATCGCAACCGGCGAATTTCTGGCGCTGATGGGGCCCTCGGGTTCCGGCAAGACCACGCTGCTGAATATGATCGCGGCGATTGACCGTCCGACAGCTGGCGAACTGCTGGTGCAGAATCAGAATATTTTCCGGTTGAATGACTCGCAGGCGGCACACTGGCGCAATGAGCACATCGGATACGTTTTTCAAACATTTAATCTGATTCCGGTGCTCACCGCGTTTGAAAATGTGGAATTGCCGCTGCTGTTGACCAAGCTCAACCCGCAGCAGAGACGCGACCATGTGATGACTGCGTTGAAACTTGTCGGACTGGAGGAGCGTGTCAACCACCTTCCGAAGCAGCTGTCTGGCGGACAGGAGCAGCGCGTGGCAATCGCGCGCGCAATTGTGAGCGATCCAACGTTATTGCTGGCGGATGAGCCTACCGGCGACTTGGACAGTCATTCCGCGACGGAAGTTTTGGAGATTCTGAAGCGGCTGAATGAGGACTTCCACAAGACCATTGTGATGGTGACGCACGATCCACACGCGGCTTCGTACGCCCACGTTACCCGGCATCTGGAGAAGGGGATGCTCCTGCCACCGGGATAGTTCTACTCACTGCTTTGTTCTGAGTCCAGGATGCCGGCAAAGGGCAAATCGATCAGAGCATGTAACACGATGGTCGCGCTTGACTCCTTATCGAGCACAGCGGGGGCAGATCAAAACTTTTCTCCGAAATGCTGGACAGACCAAGGTCCCGGTCAACACCGTGCATAGGGCGCAAGGGAGCGAGTATCACACTGTTATTTTCGATCCAGTGATCGCGACTGGCGAGAGATTGCTGGGGCGTCCTGTCGAAGGGCCTCGATTGATCAACGTCGCGCTAAGTCGAGCGAAAGCACGCCTGGTTGTGATTCTGTCCGTCGGCGACTACGCCAATGAGTACCTGCGGCGAATTGCTCACGTGATCTCCGGTGAGGGATAATTGATGGAGCCAGTCGACGTACGTGAAATTGCATTACAGCCAGAAACTAGCGAGCAGAGCCTCGCTCGATCTTTTCATAAACAGGATTTTACCCGGCGAAATCGATAGCGTATGTCGAAGAAAATCAAAACAAATCAGCAAATGCAAGAATGGATCGATGCGCGAAGGCGCCGCCATTTGTCTCACAGCCAGGTACAGATGGCCCGAGAACTTGGGTTGAACCCGGCGAAACTGGGCAAGATCGATAATCACAAGCAGGAGCCGTGGAAACTGCCACTGCCACGGTTCATCGAACAACTCTATTTCGAGCGTTTCGGCAAGACGACTCCCGACAACGTCGTGTCTGTCGAGGAGCGATGTCGGGTCGAAGGGGCGCAAAGAGAGGCGAGACGTGCCGCCAGTCAGCAACGTGCAGGGGACAGCACCTGAAACACGGTGAGCGACGGCGGCGATATGCGGCGCTGCGGTCCGAGGTGCTGACAGTGCAACTACAAGGGGCGGTGACGTGAGGCGAAGTTGTCGTATTGAGGTCCGGTCGGTGGAACAGGAACTGCCGTCCCGAACCAGTGGCGCCTGAGTCAGAGTAGGCTCTGGGCAGGCTCCAAGCCTCTATCCAATCGCAAGGTGCGTTGCAACCCTTCAGGCAGGTTTCAATTTCTCCTCGACATAGAGTGAGAGCTCAATCATGCGCTCCATCAATTGTTCGGCTGGCAGTCCCCTAAAGTTCTTGAGCACCAACTCCTTGACGTAGAGCCGCACAAGATACCGCAACTGGAGGGCGCGGCTGCGCGTGGCGAAGACAAAATCGCGATGCCCGTTATTCACGACGATCAGGTTCCGCTCGGCATCAAATCGCGAGCGCCACAGTTCCCCAGCGCCTCGTTCAAACGTGTAGCCCGGTAAGCCGCGCGCATTGAAGAGAGAAGGGCCCACAGCCGCATCAAGGCTATCAGTGACCGTGATCAGTGCCTCCGCACTGCAGCACACATCGCGCTGCGAGACGGTGACGGACAAACGCACGAGACCGGGCGACGACGGCGCTTGGAAGCTAACTTCTTGATCGGAGGCGGACGAGAGCATGCCACTTCCTTCGCCGATCTCCCAGCTAAATAGCAAATCCTGCTCGACTCGCCGGTGCGAGCGATCCCGGGGCAGTGCGCGAAAGCGCCGACTTTGGTTCACGGTCAATGTGCTCGCCGCTGGCGAGATCACGACAGTGCGCAAAGGCCCAGCATAGTCGAAGAATTGACGCTGGGCGGATTCGCTTCCGCTCGGTTCCGGAACACCCGGCACGGGCCCCTCCTTCTCCCCAGATGCCTCCACGCGTCGCTCCGACAGCTCGCCGCCACCGAACGCTTGCGGCGAGCGTGACTGGATGTCAAACCAATCGTATTCCTCGGGCGGCAGGACCAGCATGGCCTCGCGAAACGCACGCTGGATGGCACGCAAGGACTCCCGGTTCGCCTGTTCTTCCTCGGCGCGCCGCTGCGCGTCGATGAGGCCATTAAGGTGTGCTTCGAGTGGTACGAGAGCTTCCGCAAATGCCCCATAGCGTTCATCGTGGATGACCCCGGAACGGGTGCTGGGTGTCAGATTCAGGTAGGGCACGTCGATCAGACCCTGCAAGTAACGAGAGCTCCAGGGCCCGCGCTCCAGACCGGGCAGCGTACCGATATCCTCGATCACCCGCGTACCACCTCGGGTAAGGGAGACCCGGCCGTTCTCGGCCGGTTCTGTGAGATACAGTTCGGCATACGCCTCGCCGAATGGGGAGCGAACTGCCGGCAGTTGGTGGAGCAAGCGCCCTTCGAACTGCCGCGGCTCGACCTGGTACTGCTTGCGCGCAAGCTTGTCGACCACCGTTATACGAACCTGGGTAGCACGGATCCGGTCGCGCAGCTCCGAGGCCAAATACCACTGGATCTTCTCGCCGCTCAAGCTACGGATGCCGTTGAGCAGGGGGCTGATCTTGAGTTCGGTGCCGGGGTCGGCAAAAAGCACGCGTCGCGGGTTCACGGTGTAGCGCGGATCCCCTTTGTTCATAGCCATCTGATAGAGGCGTTGATCGGCACCGCCAGAAGTCATCGTGAGCCTCTCGCCCACGGTCCAAAAGCTCAACAGTCCGATGCCAAATTCCCCTTGCAAGCCGCCTCCGGAGCCGTCTGCCTTCAAGCGTCGCTTGATCGAGTCGCAGATATGAGTCGCGACGTACTTGAAGTCGGGCAGCCCGTGCGGATCGCGGGGGACGCCGTCGCCATCGTCTTTCACCATCAGATAGTGCTCTCCGTGCTCGCGGCCACGCGTGATGGCAATGGTCTTGGCGTGCGCATCGATGCAGTTCTCGACGAACTCCGCGATGGCCTTGAGCGGATTGCTTTGCGAAAGGGCGATGATACGGATAGCATTCCAATCATCGCCGATCCGCAATTTGCCGCTTTCTGATTCCTTCGACTTAGTTGTGCTTATCTTCGCCATGGTGACAAGGAATTCGACGCCTTGAGTGCAACAGAGGGACAACCGGTCTCAGCCTCCATCAGGCACTCACTATACCGACGGACTTAATGCCGGGCAAGGCGCAGCCCCCACCCTGTCGTTAGCACATGATATGTCCGGTTGAGATAGCAAGTGATGTGTCCGCTTTGCAGGCGGCGAGGGTAGGAGACCATGGAAGGCATGGTGTCTTACACACAGGCCGCAATGGAGCGGGCGATGAAAGTGCAGGAAGTCATTTTGCGGGCGCTGGCGAAGAAGATCACGTGGTGGCAAGCGGCTGAGATCATCGGGATCAGCGACCGGCAGATGCGGCGCTGGCGCGCGCGTTATGAAGAGTTCGGGTTCCGAGGATTGTTCGACCGGCGGCGGGGCAAGCCATCGCCGAAACGGGTGTCGGTGGCGGTGGTGGAGAAAGTGCTGGGGCTGTATCGAGAGAAGTATTTCGATCTGAACGTGCGGCACTTTCACGAGAAGCTGCAGGAAGAGCACCAGGTAGCGATTAGCTACAGCTGGGCGAAAGGGATCTTGCAAGGGGCGGGGATGATGGCGACCTGTAAGCCGAATTCGCCAGGCTGTGTTGCAAACAGATAACTTATTTGAAATCAGTCGGCGTGAAGTGTCAATGATGTCAACTTTGTCAGTGTTGGCAGGTTTTGCGTCACACCGGCGTCACAATGCCAGTTCGGGAAGCGGATCACGCTGGCGAGAACTGAACTCTGGAGATCGAATCGGGCTGCGCAAACTGGCGAAGGGAGTGTATACTCGCCGGTCGCTTTCGCGCTAACTAAGAGGGAAATAAAAATGAAACCACGAGGCAGCGTGTTTGGCTGCCGATGCTTTGCCAAATTCGGCCTTCTTGCAGCGGCCATCTCTGCTCTTCTTCTTGCGTTAGCAGCCCCGGCCCAGACACAGTCCACCGAGGAAGCCGCACGCATTGCGAGCACCCTCTCTAGCCCGGCCCAGACGGTAATCCAGCGGCTTTCCGGCCTGGATGCGCTGCCTGCAGACGGATGGAAGATGCATGTGGGCGATCTCGCACATGGTGAAGCCCTCAATCTGGATGACTCGAGTTGGCCAATCGTCCGCGCCAAAGCGGAGGCCGGGACAATTGCTGTCTGGTATCGCCGCTCCATCACCGTGCCTCCCACGCTCAACGGATACGACCTCACAGGCGCCAGAATCTGGTTCAACTTTCACGCCGACGCGAACGGGCCCATGCCGGAGATCTTCTACTTGAATGGCCGTCGCGTGGCAATGGGCGACGATCTTGAGCCTATCGTTCTTTTCGATCATGCAACACCCGGCGAAAAGGTGCTGGTCGCGGTCAAATTACTACTCACGGTCGACAAGAAGATCTTCAATGGGACGGAGCAGAAAATCGAGTTTTCTGAGAGCCGGCCCAATCCGGGCGACGTGCGCATCGAGTTTCTCGCCTCCGCGATGTTGCTTCCGAGTCTGTCCAAGAATGTCTCCGCCGATACGGCGACGCTCGAAAAGGCCATTGGCGCGGTGGATTTGAAGGCGCTCGACGCGGGGGATCAACGAGCCTTTGACGCGTCGCTGCGGCGCGCACAGGAACAACTGGAAATTCTGAGGCCCACGCTTCGGAAAGCCACCCTGCACCTTACGGGCAACGCCCATATCGACGCGGCGTGGCTCTGGCCCTGGACCGAAACGGTCGATGTCGTGAAGCGAACCTTCGGCACGGCGCTGCAATTGATGAACGAGTATCCCGACTACACCTATACTCAGTCGGCCGCAGCGTACAACGAATGGATCGCCGAAAAATATCCCCAGATGAATGAGGAGATCAAACGGCGCATCAAAGAGGGCCGCTGGGAGATTGTCGGCGGAATGTGGGTTGAGCCCGACTTGAACATCCCGGATGGTGAGTCCACGGCGCGTTCGTTGTTGATTGGAAAGCGCTGGTTCCAGAAGGAGTACGGCGTGGATGTGCACATTGGCTGGAACCCAGACTCCTTCGGTTATAACTGGCAGTTACCGCAGATCTATAAGAAGTCCGGCGTAGATTACTTCGTCACTCAAAAAATGGCTTGGAATGACACCAATCAGCTGCCTTTCAAGCTGTTCTGGTGGGAATCGCCAGATGGCAGCAAGGTGCTGACTTACTTTCCCCATGACTATGTACACACGGATCTGAATCCTGTGCGTTTGGCGGACGATCTCGCCACTGCGCGCAAGCAGTCGCCGGGATTGACCGAGATGCTGGATCTCTATGGAGTGGGTGATCACGGTGGCGGGCCCACGCGCGCCATTTTGGACGAGGGTGTGCACTGGATGCAGCCCGACAAAATCGTCCCGCCGATGCGGTTCGGTACAGCATCCGCCTACTTTCATGATGTCGCTGGCAAGGTGGATAGTACCTCTCCGGAGTGGGACTATACATCGATTGCCAAAGGCTATACCGAGCCTCCTGCGCCGGCGGACGGAAGGATCAGCATTCCCACGTGGAAGAGCGAACTGTATTTCGAATATCATCGCGGCGTGTTGACCACGCAAGCCAACCAGAAACGCAACATGCGTCAGAGTTCCATGTGGGCATTGAATGCGGAGAAATATGCCTCCCTGGCATGGCTGGACGGAAAGCCGTACCCCGCCGATGCATTGACCGAGTCTTGGAAGAAGATCACCTTCAATGATTTTCACGATCTGGGCGCGGGATCGGGCATCGGCATCATCTACAAAGATGCGCAGCGCGACTATGACCAGGTGCGATGGGCTACGAGTGAGATATCCAGCAAGGCCATGACTGCACTAGCGGCACACGTGAATACGTCCGCGGGGAGTGGGATTCCGGTGTTCGTCTTCAATCCTCTGGCGTGGCAGCGCTCCGGGCTGGCGACGCTGGAGGTTCAGATGCCTTCCGCAATTGCGAGCCCGTTGTCCGTCCTCGATCCGCAGGGCCGCGTCCTTCCCTCAGAGGTTCTCGACAGCGACCAAGCAACCAACACGTATCGCCTGTTGGTGAGCGTTAAGAGCGTGCCTTCGATGGGCTACACGGTCCTTCATGTCTTTCCCGGCGCGAAACCGGCGGTGACCGATCTGAAAGTCAGCGGGCTGACCATGGAGAATGCGAACCTCCGAGTCACAGTAAATCCGAAAACAGGCTGCATCACAAGCCTCTTCGACAAGCGCTCCAACTTCGAGTCGCTGGCCAGCGGCGCCTGCGGCAATCAACTGCAGACCTTTAAAGACACTCCCAAGGATTACGATGCGTGGAACATCGATCCGAGCACATTGGATCACATGACACCGATCGACGCCGTGGATTCGGTGCAGCTGATCGAAAAGGGTCCGTTACGCGCCGTGATTCGCGTATCGCGCGCCTGGCAAAACTCAAAGTTCGCGCAGGACATCGCGCTGTATGCCGGAGCCGATCAAGTCGATGTGGTGAACGAAATCGACTGGCATGAGACGCACGTTCTGCTGAAGGCCGCCTTCTCGCTGGCCGCAACCAGCAGCCATGCCACCTATGAGATTCCTTTCGGCAGCATTGAACGTTCCACCACACGGAACAACAGTTGGGAGCAGGCGCAGTTCGAGGTTCCTGCACAACGCTGGGCCGATCTTGGCGATGGGCAGCATGGCTTCAGCCTGATCAATGAGTCCAAGTTTGGATATGACGATCAGGGGAATGTGCTGCGCCTAACGCTGCTTCGTTCGCCGGTTTGGCCGGATCCAGAGGCCGATCGCGGGCACCATCACTTCGCCTACACTGTCTATCCACACGCGGGCGACTGGAAGCAGGCCCTCACCGTGCGGCATGGTTATGAGTACAACTATCCGTTGCAGGCCATGCAGGTGGCGGCGCACGCTGGTACGCTGCCGCTGGAGCACTCCTTCGCGTCGGTTCAACCCGAGAATGTGGTGCTGACGGCGATGAAGAAGGCGGAGGACAGCGACAGTCTCATCTTCCACGCGTATGAGTGGGCGGGTAAGTCCAGCAACGTGACGTTCACGGTACCGGAGGGACCCACGGGCGCCATCCTGACCAACCTTCTCGAGCAGCCGCAGGGATCGCCGCTGACGATTACCGGCAATCAACTGACCGTGCCCATCCACCCGTTCGAGATTCTCACAATCCGCGTCGACTATCAGCGGGTGGCGCAGTTGACTCCCTGACAATCAATTCCGGCTTGACTTTATGGTGAACCGGGCTGGCCGTCGTATTCTTGCGATGGGCGCGAATGGCTTCCATCAGAATCTCCGCTCCCATCGAAGCCAGGGTTTCCATGTGTTCCCGGACGCTGGTCAGGGCGGGATTGTAGAAGGCCGCGGCGGGAATGTCATCGAATCCGATTACCGAACAGTCCAGCGGCACCCTGAGGCCAGCGCTGATGAGCGCTCGGATCGCGCCGAAAGCAGTCATATCATCGAAGGCCACCAGCGCCGTGAACGGAAGTTTGAGGGCGAGCAATTCTTTTGTGCGTTCGTACCCCCCTTCATAGCTAGAGAACGGATCCGTTAAAGTCACAACCAGCCTGGGATCCAGTTCCAACCCTGCAGCAGCAGCGAAGGAGCAAATTCCAGCCCATTGATGGTGGCTGTCGACAATCATCCTGGGCCCTCGGATGAACGCGATCTCGCGGTGGCCTAGCCGATAGAGGTGCTCGAGAGCCTGCTGGGTGCCGGCGTCGTGGTTCGTGGCGACCCAGCTCAAGGCGTCGGTCTCAGGTTCCCGACCCAGAATGACAGAAGGGATCTTTCGGCTTTCCAGGACGCTGAGAAGCTCCGTCTCAAACGAGAGCGAGTTGGCGAGAATGATGAGCCCTTCGACGCGCCGCCCCAGCAGAACATTGAGGTATTTCTTGAACCGTATGCGGTTGTTTTGGATATCCACCAAAAACGGAAGATAGCTCGAACGCGAAAAGCTGTTTTCAATCCCGCGCAGAATCTGGGCGCAGTAAGGATCTGCAATGTCCGGAACCATCACGCCGATGGTATGGCTGCGATGACTCCGCAGAGCCTGGGCGAAGGGATTGGGTTGGTAGCCCAGTCCTTCCGCAACTTCGAAGATGCGCTTCTTGGTTGATTCCGGAATATAACTTGCCAAAGGAGCATGGTTCAACACCATGGAGACGGTGGTTGCCGAAAGCCCGCATTCCCTTGCTACGTCTCGAATAGTGACCGTAGCATTTGTTTTCGCTGTGGATTCAGTCACCGCAATATTCCTCCGATGGCCGGTTTCTGTGTTGCTATCGTCGCCCGCGCAGAAGCCAGCGACGCCAGAGCCACCGCCCCTCCTTATACAGGTTCGCAGCGATTCCCCTTGACACTGTCCGCCGATCGATGATATTACACCGTTTTATTAAATCGGTAAAGGAAAGCTCACGAGCCATTTGAATGGTCCCCATTTGGGTAGCAATTCCCGTCTAGGGATCGCCGGAGTGGTTTATTCACCCGATCGGTTCACTGATTCGGGACGCTCACGGGCGCAAGTCAATATGGTCACCAAGTCGAGGAACTAACCAGCTGTGGCTGGGCATCTTTCAGGGGTAGGGGGCTTCCGCCGTGACTAGACATATGAAGTCCGTTTTGAATTTCAGTGTAGCTGCCGCTGTTCTATTGAGTGCAGTCGTTGCTTGGGCAGGCATTACGGGTTCGATCTCTGGAACGGTTACAGATCCCAGCGGGGCTGTAATGGCAGACGTCACGGTGACCGTCACCAGCATGTCGACGAACGTGCAGAGCACGACCGTCACCGACGCAAAAGGTTTTTATAGCTTTCCTGCTCTCAATGTTGACCATTACGACGTTACTGTCAACCAGTCTGGATTCAAGAACTTTCTGGAGCGCGGAGTTCGGATCAACGCCAATTCTGCAATCCTGATTGACATCAAGCTGGAGGTTGGCCAAGTAACAAATACCATTACAGTTCAAAGCGATACGTTGCAGGTAGAAACGCAGAGCACTCAGATGGGCGAAGTAATTGAAGGTTCCACGATTACCTCTGTACCGCTCAACGGTCGCTCCTATATCGATCTATTGGCGCTTCAGCCCGGTGTCTCGCCATACGCGGGTAATGACACGGCTGCTGGTCTTGTGCAAGCCCCGATATCTGGCAGCCTGAATAACGGGACTCAATCCATCAATGGTGGTCGACCCGAGGCCAATGGGTTCATGGTGAACGGGGCCGATGCTGAGGAAGGAGTACACAATGGAGCCGCAATCGTTCCAAACCTGGACTCCATTGCGGAGTTTCGAATTATCACCAACAACTTTAACGCCGAATATGGGAATTACAGCGGCGGACAGATTAACGTAGTCACAAAATCCGGGAGCAACCAGTTTCACGGTGACCTCTTCGATTTCCTCCGGAACACAGATTTGGATGCAAGGAACTACTTCTCTCCGACCCGTGGTGTTTTCATTCAGAACCAGTTCGGGGGAATATTCGGCGGTCCCATTCGAAAAAATAGGCTTTTCTTCTTTGTCGACTATCAGGGAACGAGACAGATTGTGGGGGCGACGCAGTACTATCCGGTGCCGTCCGTCGCGGATCGTTCCGGCAACTTATCAGACTTGGCAAGCTCCTTCTCTAGCGGGACGGACGCCGACAACAACCCGATCGCAACCACCATCACTGCGGCAAATTGGGCAACCATTCTGGGATCGCGGTTGGGCTATACGGTCACCAACGGTGAGCCGTATTCCTATACCGCTGGAATGGTGAATCCTGCCACGATCGGCGCTAGCGGAATCGGTGTCCCGTATAGCAGTAATTGCACCAGCAATAATCCAGTCACCGGGTGTGTCTTTCCCAACGCTGTCATTCCGCAAACCGCTTGGGATCCTGTGGCAGTCAACATGCTGAAATATATTCCATCTCCAAATGGGAACGGGCCGCTGGGGCCGACGTATTCAACGTCAGCATTCAATGAAACTCTGACGGATAACAAAGGTGGAATCCGAATCGACGCGAATATCGGCAAAAACATGCTGTTCGGCTACTACTTTGCCGACAAATACAACGTTGCCAATCCTTATGCATCCGTCACCGTTCCTGGGTTCACTGCAGTTACTTATGGTTTGGCCCAGATGATCAACCTGGGTCTGACCACAACAGTGAGCACTTCAACGGTCAATGATGTTCGCGTTGTTTACTTGCGCAATGTGAATTTCATTGGAAACCCGCAAGGGGGCTTGGGAGTGTCCCTGTCCTCGTTGGGGTTCAATACCCCATGGAATAGTACAGGTGGGCTGGGCAACATCTCCGCCAGTTTGGCGGGAGTGCCCAACGTTACGTTTAACAATTACAGTTTTGGGGTCCCATCCACGACGTTTGACCAGCACAACAACACTTTCCAGATCATCGACAACGTCGCGAAGATTGTTGGAACTCACACGTTCCAATTCGGCGCTGATGTTCATTACGATCAAATTGACCTGAATGGTTTCACGGCACAGAACGGACAGTTCGTGTTTACGGGCGCAGAAACCGGCATCGATTTTGCGGATTTTCTGATTGGCGCTCCAAGTACCTTCATTCAGGGAAGTCCCGATATTGAGCATACACGAAGCAAATATTACGGCTTGTATGCGCAGGACAGCTGGCGTGCAAGGCCAACTTTCACCTTGAATTATGGACTGCGCTGGGAGGCCAGCACGCCTTGGTATGACACGCGAAATATGATCGAAACGCTGATCGTGGGCGAGCAGTCCCAGGTTTTCCCGACCGCCCCAACGGGACTCGTGGTTCCAGGTGATCCAGGCGTTCCTCGCACACTCGCCCCTACCAAGTACAACAACTTCGCACCCAGATTTGGATTGGCGTATTCTCCAGGAACTACCGATGGGTTACTGGCGAAGATTCTGGGCGGACCTGGAAACACGAGTATTCGTGCGGGGTACGGTCTCTTCTATCAATCCATTCAGCAGGCCGATACGGAGCAAGAAATTGGAGATGCGCCCTACGGTTTCTACTATCAAAACCCCACACCTCCGTTACTCAATTCTCCCTTCATTGATCGGACAACGGGCAATCTCGAGCCCAGCTACTTTCCATTCCAGTTTCCACCGGCGAATGTATCGCCCAAGAATCCGGATACGAGCTTCCCGTGGGCATTGGTAGAACCTATCAGCGGAGGGAATTACTTCTACAACAAAAATACTCTGCCGTATTCCCAGGACTATGAATTATCACTGCAGCGCCAATTTGGCGGTGCGACTGTACTGACTCTTAGTTATGTCGGAACCGTGGGACGAAAACTACTCACTTTCGTGGAATCGAACCCGGGTGAGCAAGCTCTCTGCCTTGAGTTGAGCCAGCCCGCGAACTTGGCACCTAATACGCCCACTTGTGGTCCGTTCGGAGAAAATGGCGTTTATAACCTTGCGAACGGGCAGGTCATCAACGGTGTACGAGCTCCGTTTGGGCCAAACTTCGGCAGCAATGCCTATATGAAGTCGATGGCGAATTCCAGCTACAACTCCTTACAGGCGAGCTTGCAGCATAACGACAGGTACGGACGATTCATGATCGCGTACACCTGGTCGAAGTCGATGGATAACGGATCGGGGACTTTGGATGCGACGAATCCGTACAATCCACGCTTGAGCCGAGCTTTATCTATCTTCGATGTGCCGCAGATTTTCGTGGCGAGCTATACGATCCAATTACCGTTTGATAAGTGGTCTGGAAATGGAATGCTGGCGAAGAGTCTCACGGGCGGCTGGGCATTGTCGGGTATCACGACTTTCGCCAGCGGGCAGCCGATTCAGCTCTCGGAAACGGACGACAATTCGCTGAGCGGAACATTCTTAGCCCCTGTAGATGTACCAAGCTATGCCGACAATGGCAGCAAATTGTACGTGGATCGCAATCCGCGTCACGGTAACCCATACTTCAATCCAAGTTATTTCATGCAGGAACCATTGGGGCAAATCGGTAATGCGATGCGCCGGTTCTTCGTTGGTCCTGGCTTGAATAACTCTAATCTTGCATTGCTGAAGAATACGAAAATCTCCGAGACAAAGGAAGTGCAGTTCCGGGTAGAAGCGTTTAACGTCTTCAACCATGCGCAGTTCAACAATCCATCGGGGGACTTCAACAATACCGGTCAAGGCGGATTTGGTTATGTAACGTCCGCACGAGATCCACGCATCATGCAGGTGGCTTTGAAATTCTTGTTCTAGCTTTACCGTAGTACTCGGCTTGATTTGCGCCGCCGATCACGGTCGAGGACCGAACAGCGGTTCTTCACTCCCCGCCAAGGAGATTGCTCATATGAGCGCAATCGACGGCAATTGGCACGGGTGCTTTTGCGGTCCGACTGTTGGGTGCTGATCCAACCGAGTGGCGGGCCGCTGAGACGAAGTCGGCCAGCGGACGACGGATTTCAACGATAGTGCCGCAGCATGTGCAAACTCTGACTTTGTTTTTGATGAAACGTCGTATCTGTGAAGTCGAACGGTTGCGAGGAGATAAATACATGTCTGCATTGGCATTGCTCGGGGGGAAGAAGGCAAAGAACAAGGCGTTTCCCGTGTGGCCGTATTACGACCAGAATGAAGAGCGAGCTCTGAAGGAAGTTCTGGAGAGCCGAGTCTGGTGGCGGACGCCTGGAACCAAGACGCTGGAGTTCGAACGCGCCTTTGCCAAGTTTCACGGAGCTCGCCACGGGCTCGCAGTTACTAACGGAACCGCAGCTCTGGAAGTCACTATGGCCGGTCTTGGCATTACCGCCGGTGACGAGGTAATTGTGCCGGACTTCACGTTCGTCGCTACCGCGAGCGCCGTTTTGTTTGCGAATGCACTTCCGGTATTGGTCGATGTTGATCCCGAAACCTATTGCATCGATCCCGACTTGATCGAAGATGCGATTACTCCAAGAACGAAGGCGATCATCGCGGTGCATATGGGCGGACATCCCGCGGATCTCGATCGGCTGAAACAAATCGCCAGCCGCAAGCGACTGGCGTTAATTGAAGACTCCTCGCATGCGCACGGCAGCGAATGGCGTGGCCAGCACATCGGGACATTTGGCGTTGCGGGCACATTCAGTTTTCAGTCCAGCAAGCTGATGACCGCCGGCGAAGGCGGAATGATTATTTCCAATAACGATAAATTTGAGGTGCAAGCCCGCTCCGTGCACGACTGTGGCCGCATGCCTGGCGAGTGGTTCTATAGCCATTTTACTTATGGATCAAATTACCGGCTCAGCGAATGGCAGGGCGCAATTTTGAACGTGCAGCTTAGCCGTCTCGAAGAGCAGACCAAGCGGCGCCATCAAAACTCGCGGATCTTGGACCGCCTGTTGCGCGAAATCCCAGGGATCACGCCACAGAAGCTGGACGAGCGGTGCACACGAAACGGCCAGTATGCTTACATTTTTCACGTCAATAAAAAGCAATTCGCGAACGTGTCCACGGAGCGTCTCATAGAAGCGATGAATGCGGAAGGCATTCCCAACCAGGCAAGTTACCCGCCGCTTCATAAGCTGCACATGTTCCGCAACGGCAAGTACCGGAATCGCCTTAGCGGAAAGCAGGCCAAGGAGAAGCATGTGTTCCTGAAGAACAAATTCCCTGTGACACACAAAGCAGCATGGGAAACCATCTGGATTCCTCAGCCGGCGTTGCTGGGAGATGAGGAAGATATGCATGAAATCGCGGCGGCTCTGGACAAGATTCAGAAGAGCGCGAAGGAACTTGCCTGAGGGGCTCAGGCAACTTTCACGACCATGCTCGAGCGATTCTCATACCGAGGCTGGAACAATGTGTACAAGTTGTCCAATGGGGTAGTCGAGCTGGTCGTAACCGCCGATGTCGGTCCGCGGATTCTTTTCTATGGCTTTCGCAACGGCGAGAACCAGTTCCATGAAGTCAAGGAAGATGCGGGCAAGAATGGCGGTTCCGAGTTCCGCCTTTACGGGGGCCACCGCTTGTGGGTTTCCCCCGAAGTGGAGAGAACGTATTATCCCGACAACACTCCGGTCGCGGTTTCTGAGCGCGGCAACACCGTTCGTTTCGCGGCGCAGCGAGAGGAATTGCCTCCCGGCACCAACCTGCAGAAGGAACTTGAGATCGAGTTGGCGGCGACGGGCTCGCACGTTCGGATCATACAACGCATAAGAAATGACGATACACACTCAACCGTGTTGGCACCGTGGTCGCCCACGATGATGCGGGCAGGCGGGCGCTCGATCTTGCCGCTTTCTCCCCGGATTGCGATGGATAAGGATCACTACTTGCCGGTGGGAGTCTTCGGCATGTGGTCCTTCACGGACTTTGCCGACCCCCGCTGGGTGCTCGGCACCTCCTACATCCAGTTGCGGCATCTTGCGAATCCCCAGGGCCATTTCAAAGAGCAGATGGCGGGCATTTACAACTCGGCTGGCTGGGGAGCTTATTTCAACCGGTGTGATCTCTTTGTGAAGCGTGCGGCGGTCATCAGCGGTTCTCAGTATCCGGATTTCGGCTGCAATTTCGAGGTCTTTACCAACCCAGACTTCCTCGAGTTGGAAACACTTGGGCCTCTGGTCGAATTGAGACCAGGAGAAGTGGTGGAACATGTGGAGCACTGGTGGCTATTTGCCGACGTGCCCGGCGGAGAGGACGATGCCTGGATTGATTCGGCGGTGGTTCCGCGGGTGCAGCAAACGGCTGCGTCGTCGCAGTGAACGAGGATTATATCTCTGAAATTTGAACAGGCGCACAGACCTTTTAATACCAGCGCCTTGCGTGAACTCAAGTTGAGGTCTTATACGTGAATTTGAGAGCAGCGGTGATTGGCGCTGGTTTTGTGGGGAGAGCGCACATTGAAGGGTTGCGGCGGCTGGCGATCCCCATCCAGGGCGTGCTGGGGAGTTCGCGTGCCAGGACCGAGGAGGCATGCCGTTCGCTGGGAATTCCGCGCGCATACCAGTCGATGGAGGAGTTGGCGAGCGACGGGTCGGTGGATGTGGTACATGTCTGCACTCCGAACCACCTTCACTTTCCAGAGACCGAATCCGCTCTGCGGGCCGGGAAGCATGTGATGTGTGAGAAACCTCTGGCGAAGAACACGCAGGAAACTGCAGCGCTGGTACAGCTGGCGCAGAAACAGGGAAGAGTTGGAGCCGTGACGTATAACCTCCGTTACTATCCGCTTTGCCAGGAAGCGCATGCATTGGTTCAGAAAGGCGCGATCGGCGAGCCGCAGATCGCGCACGGCACATATTTGCAAGACTGGCTGTTTTACCCCAGTGACTGGAACTGGCGTCTGGATCCCGAACTGGGGGGCGCAATGCGCGCCGTGGCGGACATCGGCACCCACTGGCTGGATCTGATCTGCTGGATCACGGGTCGCAAGGTGAAGGAACTTTGTGCCGATCTGGCTACCGTGATTCCGGTGCGGCAGCGGCCCAAGGGGCCGGTGGAAACCTTTAAGAAGACCGACAACATCGCGACCGAGCCGGCAGGGATGAGCACGGACGATTATGGTTCCATCCTCTTGCATTTCGAAGGGGGCTTGCGTGGAGTGCTGACCGTGTCGCAGGTAAGTGCCGGGCGCAAGAATCGAATGTGGTTTGAGATTGATGGCACGGAAGGCTCGCTGGCATTTGACCAGGAGCAACCCAACGTCCTCTGGATCGGCCGCCGCAAAGAAGCAAATCGCTGGCTGATTAAAGATCCCTCACTTATGAGCCCACAGGCTCGCGGTTATGCGGCCTATCCTGCCGGACATGCGGAGGGGTATCCTGACACCTTCGTTCAGCTCTTTAAGGATCTCTACGGATATATTGCCGCCGGCGATTTCCAGGCGCTGCGATCTTTCCCCACCTTCGAAACTGGCCATTATGAGACCAGACTGTGCGAGCTCATCGCTGTGAGCGCACAGGAACGACGGTGGGTAGAGGTAACCGGTTAGAAGATTGGCGGCGCTGGGGATTTAATTAGCAGAAAATCTGCCAGCATTGCGGAGAAACGGGAGATAACGATGAATGGATGCTTGACACAGTCCTGGAGTCGTAGGGTTGCGGTTTTCGTTTCGCTTGTCTTTCTATTTCTAACCCCGGTGAGTTCGCGAGCTCAAACCTCGCGCCCGGTTCCTGACCATGTTCCTCCCAAGAGATCATCTCAAATCCATGACGGCTTCGGCATTAACTCCGACCTGCCGCGCGATCCCTATCTCCCCTGGAACCGCTGGTGGTGGACGCGCATGTTCGATGCCGGTTTCAAGTGGGCCCGCATCGGACAATATGAGAACAGCTCAGACCGCACCAGCTGGGACTGGATCGAGCAGAAACGTGGCGTATTCGCAAGTTCACCTGAACTTGAGGATTTTGTGGACTCGCTGGTGGACAACGGGATCGATATCCAGGTGCAATTGATCTATGGCAACGTGATGTATACGTCGCCCAGTGGCAAGCGCCCGGATGTGAGTGTTCCCGAGCCCGGATCATTTCATAATGATGACCGGAGTTTGTATTCGATCTTCTGGCCCCCGACTACGCCCGATCAAATCGCTGCCTTCAATCGATACGCGGCCTGGATGGTAAATCATTTTCACGATCGCATCCATTACTGGGCTTTGGGGAATGAACAGGACATCGGTTACTGGAATCCCTGGGGCAATCCGGAGCAGTTTGGAAGACTCCTGGCTCCTTTTATCGAAATCGTGCACCGGACCGATCCGCAAGCGAAGGTGATCTATGGCGGTCAGGCGGATCCTGTCCGGGATTTCACCCAGCGGGCTTTCGATACGTGCCAGTGTGCCTCGGGAATCGATGTGTATGCCTATCACACCTACCCAGGCTATGGTCAGAACCTGAATCCGGAGACCATGGATTATGGCGCTTACCAGACTGAATCTCCGCGAGCGTTGCGGGATTTAGTCAAGCATTATCCCGGGGTCAAGCCAGACATCCCGTTCTTCGATGATGAATTCAATTCGATTCCTTCATGGGTGGGTTCGGACGAATCTGTGCAGGCAAAGTATGTTCCTCGGGGTTTCGTCTATAACCTGGCGGCAGGAGTGAAGACGTTTGTCTGGCTGCTGGCTGCCGGGACCGACGGCAACGAGTATGACGATTTCGGAATCATTCACGGGATCACGAATCACGATTATGACTTCACGCCTCGCCCGGTCTTTTACGCACTGCAGAACACGAACGCGCTATTCTCGGATACCAAGTTTGATCCGTCGATCGAAGTCGGCGGTCCGGACCTGCCTGCTCTGCGGCGCCACGCCGGGTTTCCATTCCTGGGATACGGTTTCCGATCGGACAGCGGAAAGGCGATTGTCGCCTACTGGCTAGCGGCTCATAGTCTTCCGGGAAATTCGTTTCCGCCGCTTTACGCCACGCTGTCATTGAAAAACACTGGTATCACGCATCCGGTCTTAGTCGATGTTGTCTCGGGTGAGATCAAACAGGTTTCGTGGAAACCGGGCACCACCGATACACTGGAAGCGCTGCCGGTCAAGGACAGCATCATGGCAGTTACCGACGAGAGCTACTTCGATTGGCCGGTTCTTCCGGAAGCCCCAAGCTCACTCAATCTTTCCATCGCGGGCAATACCGTGAAACTAGATTGGGAGGTGCATGGTGGCGGTCCCACCGGCATCGTGGTGGAGCGCAAGACTGACGGGGCTGGCAGCCTGAAAGAAACTTGGAATCGAATCGCAAAACTCTCAGCCACTGCGACCGAATACAGTGACTCCAGTCTGAAAAAGGGTGAGCGGTTCGCATACCGGGTGCGCGCAATCAATGGCGACGGCGAGTCTGCCTACTCCAACATCGCGCGGGGAGCACTTCCAACCAAACCTTGACTGGGAATGACCGCTGGCATTCGAACCGAGAAGCTCTGGAGCCTTTCATGACCTATATCCCTGCAACACGGCGCGGGTTTCTCTCACGGTTGAGTCAAGTGACAGGCGCTGCTGGACTGCTCGGTCTTACCGGCCGCGCTCCCGACCAATCGGGCGCGCTCGCTTCCGGCCGGGACGTCTACGATGTGACCACGTTCGGGGCGCGTGGTGACGGCAAGACGCTCGATACGGCGGCTATCAACCAAGCCATTACAGCGGCAGCTGCGGCTGGCGGGGGCACCGTCATCTTCCCTGCAGGGACTTTTCTCTCTTACTCCATCCGGCTGAAGAGCAATGTCGGGTTGCACCTAGGGCACGGCTGTGTCCTGCTTGCCGCCGAGGGCAGCGGCTACGACCCCGCAGAATCCAACGAACCCTGGGAAAACTACCAGGACTACGGGCACAATCACTGGCACAACAGCCTCATCTGGGGAGAACAGCTGCATGACGTCTCCATTTCCGGCCCGGGACTGATCTGGGGAAAAGGCTTGAGCCGCGGTGAAGGCACGCCGCCGCAGGCCGAAACTCCCGGCGTCGGAAACAAGACCATTGCGTTGAAAAACTGCCGCAATGTCCTGCTGCGCGACTTCTCCATTTTGCACGGCGGACATTTCGGAATCCTGGCCACAGGCGTGGACAACCTCACGATCGACAACCTGCAAATTGACACCAACCGCGACGGTATGGACATCGATTGCTGCCGCAATGTTCACATCGCGCACTGCAGCGTCAACTCGCCCTGGGATGACGCCATTGTGCTGAAGAGTTCTTACGCGCTCGGTTTCGCCCGCGTGACCGAGATGGTTACCATCAGCGATTGCCTTGTGACGGGTGGCTATGAAGAAGGAACACTGCTCGATGGCACGTTCCGCCACTTTGACAACAATCGGAAACTCGCACCCTATGAAGAGGAGTGGCGCACTGGACGCATCAAGTGTGGAACTGAGTCGAACGGTGGATTCAAGAACATCACTATTGCCAATTGCGTGTTCGACACCTGTCATGGATTGGCGCTGGAAAGTGTGGATGGCGCGCAAGTCGAAGATATTGCCATCACGAACCTGACGATGCGCGAGATTTACGAAGCACCTATTTTCATCCGCCTGGGATCGCGGATGCGCGGCCCCGCCGGCGCTGCAGTGGGCGTCATTCGGCGCGTGCTGATCAGTAATGTTGTTTGCTCCAACGCGGCCTCTCCCATCTGCTCCATAATTACGGGCATCCCGGGACATAAAGTGGAGGACGTCCGCTTGAGCAATATCGTCATTGAGCACACGGGCGGTGGGACGCGGGATCAGGCGAGAATCCGTGTGCCGGAAAAAGAAGCTGAGTATCCCGATCCGGACATGTTCGGCCCCATGCCTGCCCTTGGTTTCTTCGTGCGCCATGTGCAGGGAATCGAGATGGAGGGCATCAAGATTATTGCCGGTAACCGAGACGAGCGGCCCGCGTTTGTTCTGGAGGACGTGGAGAATGCTGACTTCACTCGGCCGCAAGCGCCGGTTACCGCCGGAGTACCCCTATTCGTGCTGAGTGACGTCGAGAACTTTCGACTACGCGGTAGCGCGCATCTTCCCGACACGAGTCTTGACCGGGTTGCGCATAAGGAGATCCTCCCGGAGTGAACCTGCGACCAGCCCACTGTTCAAAAGGGGTAGAGTTCGCGGCGTCACAATCGAAGATGCAGGCTTTCTAAGTAGTTGGAAATAAATAATTTTGTGGCAGCCGGACCTATAAGCCGAATTCTGTCCGCCGGATTGCTCCGGTGGGACGGCCATTCCTCTGGGCCACGCATTGCTGCGGGGCTCTAGCGACCTACCCGAAGGTTTGACGCACCGAGCCGGCACGTGTCCGAAACCGAAGTCCCGGGCTTCCTCCCTATTTGGTCTTGCTCCGTGTGTGGTTTGCCCTGCCCGCTGCATTACTGCCGCGGCGGTGCGCTCTTACCGCACCTTTTCACCCTTACCCTCATCCGTAAAGAATTGGGCGGTATGTTTTCTGTGGCACTTTCCGTCGGACGGGCTTGAACCCGGCCTCCCGGACGTTATCCGGCACACTGCTCTGCGGAGTTCGGACTTTCCTCTCCCCGCGTCCGAAGACGCGAAAAGCGGCCGTCCGGTCCAGCTGCCAACTGAATCATTATATGCGATGCTGGCAGGCTTCGGGCTTCTACTATCGGGCTTCGATGCTCGATGCAGTTTCTCGGCAGGCTGCCATGTCCGCGTTGTGAGACCCTTGCTGGTAGACTGATCGATAAGCGGGCGGTAGTGAACTCCTTTTTTGCCGATGGCCGAGCCCGAAAGCTGAAGCCCGATCCATGCACGTCACCGAAGCAATCCGAATCGCGTTGCAGTCGCTGTGGGTGAACAAGCTGCGCTCTGTGCTGACGCTGCTCGGCGTGGTCATTGGAGTGGCGGCCGTGATCGCCGTGGTCACCTTCGTTTCGGGCGTCAACGATTACGTGGCCCAGAAAGTTTTCAATTTAGGCGCCGACGTCTTCATTATTTTCAAGGTTTCTCCCGCCGTCACCAACGTGGACCACTTCCTTGAAGGCGAGAAGCGCAAAGATTTGACTATGGAGGATTACCAGGCGGTAGCAGACGCCTGTCGACAGTGTGAGTACATAGGCGCGGTTCTCCGCAACGAAACTGGCCACGTGAAGTACGCCGAGCAATCGATCAGCGACACTTCGGTGCGTGGCGTCACTCCCTCGATGGCTCCGATTTACGATACCGATCTCAGTTCTGGCCGAATGCTTAACGAGACGGACCTGAATAATCGCGCGCCGGTCGCGGTCGTGGGCACCGACATCGTCGATCATCTGATGGCGGGGACGGATCCAGTGGGGAAGGAAATCCGGCTCGATGGATGGACGTACCAGATAATCGGTGTCGGTGCGAAAAAGGGCACGACCTTGGGCCAGAGTGCCGACAACTACGTGATGATTCCCATCACGTCGTTCCTCAAACAATACGGGGCGCATAACAACAGCATCCGAATCTCAGGAAAAGCTTATAGCGCCGGAGTTCCGCTCGATGAGGCAGTCGACGAGTCCCGCGCCGCGCTGCGTGCCAAGCGCCATGACCCGCCGGGAGGCGACGATAGTTTTGACATCGAAACCAATGCCAGCCTGCTCGGCATCTGGACCGGGTTCAGCCAGACATTTTTCATCGCGACCATCGGAATTGCTTGCATCTCTTTGGTGGTGGGCGGCATTGTCATCATGAACATCATGCTGGTCGCGGTTACCGAGCGCACCCGCGAAATCGGCATACGGAAGGCGCTCGGTGCGCGGCGTGAGGATGTGCTGCTGCAGTTTCTGATTGAGGCTGTCACTTTGGCGCTCGCGGGCGGAGCCTTGGGCGTTATATCTGGAGTCGCAGTTGCGGAGACCGTCACTTTGCTGATCGGGATGCCATCGGCCATCAAGCTCTGGGCGGTAGCGGCCGGCCTGCTTGTTTCCGCTAGCGTCGGAGTGTTCTTCGGAGTTTACCCTGCGCGCAAAGCCGCGAAACTAGATCCGATCGTTGCGCTGAGGTTCGAAACGTAGATCCTTCACGTTCAAGAACATGATTCACAAAGATGAATTCGGCGAGATCGTCCACATGGCAACCGACACCATCCGCAGCAACAAGCTGCGCTCGGGGCTCACTGTGCTGGGTATCGTGATTGGCGTAGCCATGGTGATCGGCGTCTCCTCGATCGGGCGCGGCTTGGACGACAATGTCCGAGACATGGTCGCCAGCATGGGATCCAACCTCATCTTCGCTTATCATATTGAGCCCTTTACGTTCGGGCGTCCCACCGAAGAAATGCGTACGCGGAAGAAGCTGACTTTCGACGACGCCGAAGCGATTAAGGAATTGCCGCATGTGAAAGCTGTATCTGCAGGGATCCGTTTCTTCCGGCCCGAACTGGGCGTCGGCACTTTTGCGGTGAAATACCAGGATCGCAAGGTCAAGAACACGATTCTGGAAGGGGATACGGCTTCCGTCAAGGATGTCTTCGACATGCCGATGGCTTCCGGAAGGTGGTTTACTGAAGCCGACGACGAGAGGCGTGCCACGGTCATCGTTCTCGGCCACGATACTGCGGAGGAACTATTCCCGGCCGAGGGTCCCTTGGGAAAGGAAATCAACATTGACGGACGATTGTTCCAGGTAATTGGCACTCTGGCGAAGATCAAGTCGGTGTTCGGAGGCGGGAAAGATCCTAACGATAACCGAATCTTTTTCCCGCTGACCACTTTCAAGACGCTTCACCCGGAATTGAAGGATCACTGGATCAGCGCCAAAGCCACGTCTCACGACGACATGCCGAAGGCCATCGACGAAATCCGGGAACTGCTGCGCCGTCGGCGGAAGGTTCCCCCCAACAAGCCGGATAATTTTTCTGTCTTTACTTCGGATTCGATCTCGGACGTTTGGAACCAGCTCACCGGCATGCTGTTTGTCGGGATGTTCGCGATTTCAAGCGTGGGACTGATCGTTGGCGGCGTAGGTGTGATGAACATTATGCTGGTCAGCGTCACCGAAAGGACGCGCGAAATTGGCGTTCGGAAAGCCATCGGCGCCCGCAAACGCGACATCCTTTTGCAGTTCACGCTGGAGGCAATTATTCTTACTTCGGTCGGTGGCCTGATCGGGATCCTGTTGGGTGCGATCATGGTAGGTATTATTCCTGCATTGTGGCCATCGCTGCCCGCCCACATGTCAATGTTCTGGACGATCTTTGGCTTCACTTCTGCGGCAGGGGTTGGGCTCGTCTTTGGCATCTATCCTGCTTGGAAGGCGGCAAATCTGGATCCGATTGAGGCACTGCGTTACGAATAGCCTGGATCGTGCCTGCGCATGATGCACTCCATCCTCACCGTAGTTCAGATTGTCGTAGTTGTCGGCATCGTTTCCAGTTCGCTTTACTATCTTCTATGCCTCTGGGGTGCTTTTCAATTTCTCTCCGAGCGCAGCGGAACGAGCGTCCAAGCCACGCAGGCCTTGCCGCCCATCTCGATTCTTAAGCCGCTGAAAGGAATCGATCCCGAAGTCTACGAGAGCTTTCGCAGCCACTGCCTGCAAGACTACCCCGAGTACGAAATCATTTTTGGAGTGAGCGATGCCAACGATCCCGCGATTGAAAGCGTGAAGGCACTGCGACGGGAGTTTCCCGGTCACCGGATTCACATGGTCGTGAGTTCGAAAATGCTGGGCGCGAATGTGAAGGTCAGCAACTTGGCACAGATGATGACGGAAGCACGATATGACTATCTGATCGTCAACGATAGCGATATTCGAGTCGAGCCTGACTACCTGCGACGAGTGAGTGCGCTGCTGGCCGACCCGCGAGTGGGAATGGTCACCTGCCTTTATCGGGGGGTGGCGAGCGCGACTCTCGGTTCGCGGCTGGAGAGCCTCGGCATCAGCACAGATTTCTGCGCGAGCGTATTGGCCGCGCGTCAGCTCGAGGGAGGCATTCGCTTTGGACTCGGTTCCACGCTGGCATTCCGCCGGGTCGATCTGGAGAAGCTTGGGGGATTCAACTCAATCCTCGACCATCTGGCCGATGACTATGAACTGGGAAAACGCATGGCTGCTCTGGGCCTCGACGTAAAGCTCTCCGACGTTGTGGTTGAGACCTATCTTCCAGCGTACCGGCCGCGGGATTTCTTCGCGCATCAATTGCGCTGGGCACGAGGAGTTCGTGACGCTCGCGCGGGTGGCTACTTCGGGCTGATTTTCACGTTTGGGATCCTGTGGGCACTGCTGGCTGTGGCGGCGAGTGAGGGATCACTCTGGTCCTGGGCTACGCTGGTTGTCACTCTGTCTCTTCGCCTCGCAGTTGCGCTGGTTGTGGGCCGGAGGGTTTTGCGGGACCGTCAGGTTCTGAAATATGCCTGGCTGATTCCGCTCCGGGACTTGCTTGCAGTCGTCGTCTGGATCGTGAGCCTTGGCGGCCACACCGTGACCTGGCGCGGAGAGCGCTTTAATTTGAAAGACGGCAAGCTCACTCGAATCGCGTCCTAGCGCTGTGCCGCTTCCGAATCGACTCAGTCGCTATGCCCGAATGGCATTCCTGCTGTGATCGCAAACCGCCCGTACTTTCCCCGCCAGTTGTTTCAGCGTGAAGGGCTTCTGCAAGAAGTTGCTCTCGACATCGATTACTTTGTGATCGATAACAGTTTTGCCCGGCGTAACCTGACACGAATAGCACTCGCGTCTCGGGACGCACCTCTGCCAGTTCTTTCGTCAATTGACCTTCACTAACGCGAGGCATCCCCACGTCGGTGACGGCCAAGTCAATCGCATTTCCGTGATTTTTCGCGATAGACAACGCGTCCTGCCCATCTTTTGCTTGCAGCACGGTGTAACCGCGAAGGCTGAGAAATTCGGCGCTTGCCTGGCGCAGAGCGTCCTCATCTTCAACCAGAAGAACGGTCTCTGTCCCGCCAGATACGGCCTCCGCGTCTGCATCTGCCACTTCAATGGTCGCCATGCGACCCGCACGCCCGGCAAGTAAATTTTGAACACGGCGCCCATTCCAACTTCGCTGTAGGCCCAAACAAATCCATGATTTTGTTTGACGATGCCGTGTAAACCGTCGCTAGTCCAAGACCAGGGCCTTTGCCGGAAGGCTTCGTTGTGTAAAAGGGGTCTCGTGTTCAAACAAAACCAGACCGTATTTGCCTTGTTGCAACAAGGCCTGCGCCTCTTCGAGTGAACACGCGTGGTCAAGTTCCGTTGGCAAGGTACTCCGGTGCCGATCCAGGATCTCGCGAATAAGGAAAAAGTCTTCCTCCTGGTTTCCCACCAGTAAAACTCGCAAAACACCCGGCGAGGGCTCGGTTCTTGCTTCGATCGACACGGAAATAATCCTCTACTCTCCTCACATCGGCTGAGAAGGGAAAACACTGCATGGGAAACCAGACAGTGGATGACTGTTTCATCTGAATCTCTCTCCTTGTTCGATCATTAACCATCTCTAAGCTCGTCCGTCTAACGGACGGGGTCTGGCGTGTGGGGTTGCGCCTCTCCGGCATGAAACCAGGGAACACTAATAGGGCTTCCTGCGTATCGTCTAAAGAGGCGGTTGTCCCAGGAGTGCTGGCGTCGGAGTCCGAAGTGTTGTGGAGGGTTTATGGAGAGTCAGCCGAGCGCGATTGGAACTGTTACTAGCAATGGGAACGGACATGTTCAGGAAGTTGTGCGGCAGGCCCATGAAGAGTTGCGGCAACTTCTTCAACAACGTGCAGAAGTGATGCGTCGCATCGGGACTATCAAACAAACCATCGCCGGACTGGCCAACCTCTTTGGCGACAGTGTGTTGAGCGATGAATTGCTGGAACTGGTCGATCGCAAGAGCAACGGGCGCCAGCCCGGCTTCACCAAAGCGTGCCGCATGATCTTGATGGATGCTAAACACGCCCTGAGTGCGCGAGAGGTGTGTGACCAGATTAAGAAGCGAATGCCACCCATACTGGAGCACCACAAAGATCCCATGGCTTCGGTGACCACCGTGCTCAATCGTTTGGTGGCCTACGGAGAAGCCCAGGCAGTAGCGCTCGACAACGGCCGCCGCGCCTGGCGATGGGTGGCCTCGGAGCCGGAGTTGGCGCCGGGGTCGCCGGTACCGGCGGTGCCAACCTCGCAGTGAGACGTTCGCGAAATCATTGATGGGTCCGTTCGATGAACATTAGCGAACTTCGGCACGTAGAAACCAGACTGTGACGTAGCCCTGTCATTGCCGCCAAAGTTGGCGTCATTGACAGTTGTCGCCGTCTCAGATTCAATGGCTGAAGTGGCTGCAACGTGACATCCGCGTCCCGCGGCCGCAAATCATTCTTTCACACAGGAGCCCACACCATGTCCGCACCCAGCCGCCGGCCGGAGATTCGTCGACGCCGCGCTCGTCAGCACAAGATCACCACGCTCCGCAAGCGTCTGGCTTCGGCGCAGACCGATGCCGACCGCACCCGGGTCACGGCAAAATTGCACAAGCTCGCGATCGCCTCGCCTGGCCAACCATTAGTGAAGTAGATTCCGTTATATGGCTGTTGACGGATGTGGCGGGTGAGGAACGCGCCGAATTACGCTACACCTGCCGTGGTCTCGCTGCCTGTGGTGGCGGGCTGGCAGGGCGGTTCCGTGTTCCCCTTTGTGCTCAGAACTTCCCGATAGACGTCCATGATCCGGCGCACGGATTTTTCCCAGGAAAATTTGGCCGCCTGCCGGTAACTGCGTTCCTTCATTTTCTCGCGCAGCGGCTGGTCCAGAAGAACCCGGTGCAACGCGCGCATGATTTCGAATACATTCTCCGGATGAACCAGCACCGCGGCATTCCCTACCACCTCCGGCAGCGAAGACACATTCGAGGTCACCACCGGCGTCCCATGTGCCATCGCCTCCAAGGGAGGCAGTCCGAAGCCCTCATACAACGACGGGAAGACAAAAATCTTCGCCGTATCGTAGAAAGTACGCAACACTTCGATCGGTACAAATCCCAGGAAGCGCACATCGTTCTGCACGCCGCTTCGGATCACCGTCCGCCGCAAGTCAGGGTTGCCGGAGACGTCATCGCCGATAATGATCAGCTTCAGATCAGGAAACAAGTGATCTTTTTCCAGTTCCGTTTTCAGCGCGGAGAAAGCCTCGATCATGCGCACGACGTTCTTATGTGGGCTGATTCTTCCGGCATAAAGCAGAAAAGGATAGGTCACCTGATAGCGCTCGACGATCATCTGGCGGTCCCCTGGGCGCGCGTGTCCCTGCAGCAGCCTTTCGTCAATGGCGTTGTAAACCACCTCGATGCGCCCCGGCGGAATGTTAAACAGCTTTTCAATTTCCAGTTTGGTAAAGTTTGAGACCGCGAAGATGCGCGCGGCTCCACTCAAAACCCGCTTGGTCAACTGGAAGTGTAATGATCTCCAGATTCCGGTCTGCTCGCGCGTCCGCGATAGATGCTCCAGGATGTCGTGCACGGTCATCACGTAGGGACAAGACAGACCTCGCGGTATGGAAAACAAATTGGGAATATGGACGAGATCGCAATCGTGCCGCCTTACTACCCCGCGGAACTCCCGGTAGCCCATGAGGGAGCGCTCCGGCTCGGCCAGCGCAACCGTGTGGAAGTTGGGCGGCAGAGGGCCGATCTCTTTGACTTTGGCTGGGGAGCCGATGAGGACGTATGTGGTCTCGTGGTCCAGCCGGCCCAGAGTGCGAACAACGTTGCGGATGTACGTGCCGACGCCGAACTCTGTCATCCGCCGGATGTCGATGGCGATCTTCACCGAAGGCATTTAACCACAGACAGTGCGTGACCTAACAGTAGAATTACAGCGGCTTGGCCTAAGCCCGCACTTCCGCCTGCGCCTTGGCCCGGCGCTCAGCATACAGCGGAAATGCCTCGCAGAGGCCAAGCACTTCTTTTCGGATCCTCGTCAGCACGGAGCCATCGTTGCGGTGAAGGAGCGCGTCCGCGATCCAACGCCCTACCTGGCGCATCTCTGCCTCTCTCATTCCGCGGGTGGTCAGGGCGGGCGTACCGATCCGAATGCCGCTCGGCTTCAGCGGCGGGTTGACATCGAACGGAATGGCATTCTTGTTGACGGTGATTCCAGCCTCGCCCAATGCCTTCTCGGCCTCACTGCCCAGCATGCCTTTCGAGAAGACATCAACCAGCATCAGGTGCGTATCCGTCCCGCCGGAAATGATACGGAAGCCTTCAGCGGCCAGCGTCTCGGCCAGCACTTTCGCATTGGCCACGACTTGTTTGGCATAGTCGCGGAACTCGGGCTGCATCGCTTCCTGAAAGCAGATCGCCTTGGCCGCAATGATGTGTATCAGCGGCCCGCCCTGCATCCCAGGAAAAACTACTTTATCAATCGCGGAGGCGAACTCCGCCTTGGAAAGAATCATGCCCGATCGCGGCCCACGCAGCGTCTTATGCGTGGTAGAAGTCACAATGTGCGCATGCGGCACCGGCGAAGGATGCGCCCCGCCCGCCACCAGTCCGGCAAAATGAGCCATGTCGACCAGATAGAGCGCGCCTACTTTGTCCGCGATCTGTCGCATGCGCGCGAAGTCGATGAGGCGGGGATAAGCACTGCCACCACCGATGATGAGCTTGGGCCGTTCTTGCTCCGCTAGCTTTTGCAGCGCGTCATAGTCGATCGTTTCGGTTTCCTTGGTTACGCCGTAGGGGACGATCTTGTACGTCTTCCCGGAAAAATTCAGGTGATGGCCGTGCGTGAGGTGGCCGCCGTGCGCCAGGTTCAACCCAAGAATCGTGTCGCCCGGCTGCAACACCGCCGCATAGGCTTCCATGTTTGCCTGCGAGCCGGCATGAGGCTGCACGTTCGCGTGCTCCGCACCGAACAACTGTTTGGCGCGGTCGCGCGCCAGGTTCTCGACGACGTCACTGAACTCACATCCGCCGTAGTAGCGCTTGCCAGGATATCCCTCGGCATACTTGTTGGTGAACACTGAGCCCGCGGCTTCGAGCACGGCCTCGCTGACGAAGTTTTCCGACGCAATCAGTTCCAGACCCTCGTGCTGGCGACGCGTTTCATTGTCGATCGCAGCGGCGATCTGCGGATCAGCTTCGTACAACGGGCGGTACATATTCGTAGAAACTGAGGAAGTCTTCATGTCGTTTTCCTAGGGTGCCTCGTATACGTTGGGCCGGTGCAGTTCCATATATCGCTCCGGAGCCTTCACCGGAGTAAAGCCAAATTGTGAATAGAGTCCGTGTGCATCGCGGGTTAGAAGAATCCAGCGCCGCAAATTCTCGAGCGCGGGATGTTGGATAACGCACTCCATTAGCCACTTGCTCAATCCGCGTCCACGATGCGACTCCAGAACAAATACGTCGCCAAGATATGCTACGGTGGCAAAGTCGCTGACTACGCGGGCAAAACCAACCTGAGCACCAGTGCCTTCGTAGATGCCGAAGCACAGAGAATGCTGGATCGACCGCGCCACGACCTCCCGCGGAATGCCATTGGCCCAGTAGCAATTGGTTAGGAAACCGTGAATCACATCCAGATTCAGGCGCTCGCGCCTGGTGCTGATCAGAAACTCACCGCGCCGGTACTCTACCACCGCTTCAACCTCAATCGCGCGACCCGCCGCCATGCTCACATTCTACCGCTTCGTCCAGCGCCGCAGCGCAGCGCGGCTTCCCGACGGCTTTCGGGCTACCCCTCAAACGCTGTACGCAGGAACGAAGCCAGCTGCCACCCATCCATGTAATTGTAGGGTGCCTCGCCCATGGTGTAGTGACCGCAGGGCAGCACGACGACCTTGTGATCCAGTCCGTAGCGCTTGAATTCCACCACCACATCGCGGGAAAGTTCCGGCAAGAAAGTCAGATCGTACTTCGCATAAATAATGAGCGACTTTCGCGGCCAGCGCGAAAACTGATCGAAGTAGGCCATGGGACTCACGGCGAGCCATGACTGGCGCAAGGTTTCCAGCGTGATCTCCGACTCCATGCCCTTCCGGATGTGACGCGTCGACTGTCCGTGCCACACCACATCGGCAACGTAAGTTGAAGCGTGATTGAACGCGGCGACACGAATACGTGGATCATGCGCCGCCGCGATGAACGCATAACACGAACCCAGGCTCGTGCCCACGATCCCAAGCGTGCTGTAGCCCTGTTGCTCCAGCCAATCGAGACAGCAGCGGATATCGACCACTCCCTGCCGCACGGCGTCGAGCGTTCGGCCAATATTGGCGGAGACGGCGTAGTCCGCGCGGCTGATCTCGGCCGGCATGCGGATATCGTGATAAGGCATGCTCAGCCGCAACACCGAGATGCCCAGCATGTTCAGCACCCGGCACAGGCTGACGTAAGCGATTGCATCCGCGTTCCAGTGCGGCAGAAGCACTATGGCGCGGCGCCCCCGCGCGGGAAACCAGCGCGCATTCACCAGATTGTTTTCGGCATACGGCGTCTTCACCGGCGCGGTGAATCGCAAGAACTCGCCAAACGTTCCTTTCGCCTTCGCCTCGAGCTTCGGGTCAGGAACTTCGCGCGTGGAGAAAACTTGCACCTCACGTTTCTCCAGGCGGAAATCGGTTGGTGTCTTATAAGAATAAAACTCATCGCTGGAAGCGACGATGCGCCGGTTGAAATCTATGAGGAACTTCTCGGGATTTTCCACTGCCTGGCCCGGACGGCAGCCATTCTGGCAAGGCCAGTCCCGGGCCCATTCCACACCCCAGTCGAGCGGCCGAACCACGCGGTTGTTATCCACCGAGGTGAGCCGGTGCTCCCAGTCATACATCCATTGTGCGTAGCGCGAGGGCATAGTCAATCTTCTAGTGTAACAAGCAGAGACTGGGAGCTTCATCGGGATTCACTCAACGGTCGCAAACAGCGGTTGATACCTGGCATTTGATGTTTGAGCGGAGCAGGTATCGGAGCGAAATGAAACCTGCTAGAAGCGGCCTGCTCTAGCTTGCGTACCGACGCGGCACGCGCTTGGAAATGTTACACAGGATTTCGTAGGGCGAGCTGTTGGCCAAGCGGGCATGCTCAAGCGCATCGACGCTGAGGCCGTCGCTGGTTCCGAGCAGGATCACCTCATCGCCAACGGCAATACCGGGAATGCCGGTCACATCCACCAGCGTGAGGTCCATGGAGATGCTGCCGATGATGGGCGCGTAATGGTCGCGGACGATGACGCGACCGCGATTGGAAAGCTGACGGTTGTATCCGTCGGCGTATCCCACAGGCAACACGGCAACGTGCGCCGGAGCTTTTGTCACGTAGGTTCCGCCGTAGCCCAGAGCCTGATTGGCGGCAAAGTTTCGCATGGAGAGAATGCGAGTCTTCCACGTCAGCACCGGCTTCACTGGAAGGCGCAACGTGCCGCCGCTCACTTCTCTCCCAGCGCGCTGGAACGGCAAATAATAACCGTAGAGAGCAACGCCGGGACGAACCATGTTGTTCCACGTCTCCCGCCGCGAGATCAGGGCGCTGGTGTTGGCCATGTGCACCAGACTCGGATGGAAACCGGCCGCTCGCACGATGCGCTGCGTCTCCTCGAAACGGCGCTCCTGCTCGGCCACCGAAGGCGCGTCCATAATTTCGGAAGAAGCCAGGTGCGTCGAAAGCCCTTCAAAAGCAAGATGCGGTGCCGCGCTCAAGGCTTTCAGGACTGCCGGAAGCTCGTCAAGGGACACACCCAGGCGGCCCATTCCAGTGTCCACTTTCAAATGCACAGCATGACGTCCCACACGGGACGCTGCTGCATTCTCCAGAGACTCGATATGCCAAGGCTCCCAAACGGTGGGAGTGAACCGCAAGCGGACGATCTCGCTTTCTTCTCCGCGCCAGAAACCCGTCATCAATAAAATTCGCGACTCGATGCCCGCATCGCGCAGCGGAATCGCCTCATCGAGTGATGTAACTCCCAGCCACTTCGCACCTTCTGCCTGCAGTGCGCGAGAGCATTCGACGGCTCCGTGGCCGTAAGCATCGGCCTTCACCACCGCACACACGGAGACGGCCGCGCCAGCATGCTTTACAACAGTGCGAAAGTTTTGCCGCAGAGTGACCAGTGAAACTTCCGCCCATGTGGGACGGGTCGCCACCCGGCTCATGATTTCTACAGTGGTCGCCACTGGGCTCGATTATAGCGGGATTGGCGCGGGTCCTCAGGTTACGCTCGGGCTACTCCCGCCTGATTCCCTCTGTCAGTGCTGCGAAATGCTCGCCGATCAGTTACCGGCTAGCGAGAAGTTCACCGTGATCTGAGCTTCCACTTCTACGAGCTCTTGTTCAGGATGTAAGGCCGGTAGCGCCACTGGCGCACGGCGTCAATTGCTGCCGGCGCCAACATGGGATGGCCGGTCAGGATTCTGAGATTCTCGATAGTGCCTTGCTTGCTGATCACTGCTTGCAGCATAACAACCCCCTGAATGCGGGCGCTGCGTGCAAGCGCGGGATATGTCGGCTGCACTTTGTGGACTAGATCTCCCTCCTTCATGTGCGAGAGGCGCAGGGGATGAGCGACCGTCACCGGCGGCGCGGCTGGCAAGGCCGGCCGTGCACCGCTCCCAAACAAATTCGGAACGCCATGAAGATCACCGGTTCTTGGCGTGCCTGGAGTGTATGGACCAACGTCCGCAATCTCTGGAGGGCCCTCGTCGCCGGGAGAGTACATGTTTATCGGGAGCGGTGACGGTCTCCACCTCTCCTCCCCTGCCACACCACCGGACATGCGGGTCCGCATCCGGCGGTTCGGCGGGTTGAGCTAGAACCGTACGACCATGGCCGGGAGTCCAAGAGAGTCGAAGTAGGCATTGGGTAGGGCAATGCTCAGAGCCGGTGATTTTGCGATTCGCCACGGGCCGTGCGCACGGCCAGCGGTTTGCGCCACCAAGTCTTTGCTCACACCCCGTTTTCGAAGTTCTTTGAATCGCGTCCTTCCCTGTTTCCATTGCTTCCACACCACAGACCTGAGTCGGCGGCGTAACCACGATTCAAGGCGTTGCAGCACCGACGGCGTTTGGCACTCCCCGAAGTAGCCGAGCCAGCCACGCACGTAAGTTGCGGTATCGGCAACCATCTTGGCGAGGCTGATGCCTCGGGTTCGGCGCGTCCGTTCTCGAATCCGCTCTTTGAATCGGGCGATGGCCTTGGGGGCAATGCGCCGCCTTGGTTCTCGCTCCACTCGCAGACCTCTTCCATCAGTCGTTCCGTTTCGGCCAGGCTTTCAGGCCTGCGTTTCGCCACCAGCGTTTCGGTCCCTTTCCCGTCGGCCTTCAGAGCTTCACTCCTACTCTCCGTCGGAAAGGCCAGCACCCCTTGTTCGGGCCGGTTTTTCTGCCGCTGTCCGCTCATGAGTCGCGCTGCTTACTTGCCTTTCCCTTTATTCTTCTTGCGGTGTACCGTTCGGGTCTTCCTCCGGTCTCTTGGAGTACTACACCCTTTGCTGACTTCTGCGGCACGGTCAGAGTGAATCGCTTCCCCCTCAGTCACGTTTTGTGACATGCCACAGATCTCCCGAGGTAAGTTCGACCGCCTTCGACGCGCAACCGCCCGATCTACCACCGGTGTACGCTCGCCCGTCACCGTAGGCCTCTTATCCGGTTCTTGTTCATCGGCTCGCGTCTTTGCTCCACGCTTCTTTCGGGCCCCGCCTCGCGGCGAGTGTCGTTTCACCCTTGCGCTTCGCTATCACTTCACCTCCATCAGGTTGTGAAGAGGACTTGCACCTCCAAGCTGTCGAACATGCTCGGCACACAATCGGCATAGGGGAGCGGGTCACCCCGCCTCCCCTGCCACACCACCGGACATGCGGGTCCGCATCCGGCGGTTCGGCGGATTCAGCGAAGAGCTCACGACCAGAGGCGGAAGCCCGAGCCCCGCAAAGTAGGCATTCGGCAAAGCGAAGGTGAGAGCGGGCGATTGCGCGAGCCGCCACGGGCCGTGAGAGCTACCAGCGGTTTGCGCCGCCCGGTCCTTGCCTACGCCCCGCTTGCGAAGCTCGCGAAACCGTGTCCGTCCGCGCTTCCATTGCTTCCACACCATCGACCGAAGTCGGCGGCGTAACCACGTTTCAAGACTTTGCAGCACCGAAGGCGTTTGACAGTCGCCGAAGTACCCGAGCCATCCTCGTAGATAGGTCGCAAGCTCTTGGACCATCTGCCGTAGGCTGATGCCACGGGTTCTCCGGGTCTGTTCCCGAATCCGCTCCTTAAAGCGAGCGATGGCCTTGGGGGCGATCCGCCGCCTCGGTTCTCGTTCACCGGTGAAGCTGAATCCGAGAAACTTTCTTTGCCCCGGTCGGGCCACGGCGCTCTTCGCCTGATTCACCTTGAGCTGGAGTCGGTGCGTGATGAAGCGCGTGACGCTCTCCATCACTCGCTGTCCTGCTCGTTCGCTGCCCACGTAGAGGTTGCAATCGTCGGCATAGCGGACGAAGCGATGACCGCGCCGCTCTAACTCCCGGTCCAGTTCGTCGAGTACCAGGTTACTGAGCAACGGTGAAAGCGGACCGCCTTGAGGCGTTCCCTCATCCACCGCACTCACCAACCCATCCTCCATCACTCCGGCCTTCAGAAACGCTCGAATCAACTTGAGCATTCGCTTGTCGGCCACGCGCTTGGCGACCGCCGCCATCAGGCGGTCGTGATTGACTCGATCGAAAAATTTCTCCAAGTCGAGATCCACCACCCAGCGATGCCCTTCGGCGATGTACTGCTGCGCCTCGTGCACCGCTTGCCGCGCACTGCGCCCCGGTCGAAAACCGTGGCTGTGTTCGGAGAACGTCGGATCCCAGCGCTTCTGCAGAACCTGCAACACCGCCTGCTGGACAAACCGGTCCAGCACGCAAGGAATGCCTAACTTGCGCACTCCATTGCCGTCCGGCTTCGGAATTTCCACCCGCTTTACCGGTTGCGGTTTATAGCTTCCGTTTCGCAACTGTTCCCCGATCTTCAACCCATGCTGCTTCAGGTACTCCGGGAGTTCGTCGACGGTCATCCCATCCACGCCCGGGTTCCCTTTGTTGGCCTTGACTCGTTGGAGTGCCTGCTTGCAGTTTTCCAGCTCGCAGACTTCTTCCATCAGTCGTTCGGTTCCAGCCAGGCTTTCGGTCTTGCGCTTCGCCAGGGGCGTTTCGGTCCCTTGCTCGGCGGTCTTCGGAGCATCACTCCTACTTTCCGCCGGAAAGGCCAGCACCTCTTGTTCGGGCCGGTTTTTCTGCCGCCGTTCGCTCATGAGTCGCGCCGCTTACTTGCCTTTTCCTTTACTCCCCTTGCGGGGTACCGTTCGGGCCTTCGATCATCGTTTCCGGCTCGGCCTATCTGTTTCTCCGCCTTTCGGCTTTGGAGTGCCTCACTAGCTTCGCCGACTGCATGACCTACTTTGCCCTCTGCTGACTTCTACGGCACGGTCAGAATGAATCGCTCCACTCTCAGTCACGTTCTGTGACATGCCGCAGATCTCCCGAGGTAAGTTCGACCGCTTTCGACGCGCAACCGCCGGATTTACCACCAGTGAGCTTGATGGATATGGGCTTCGCAGTCATTCGCCCGCTCGCCCGCCACTGTAGGCCTCCTATCCGGTTCTTGTTCATCGGCTCGCGTCTTTGCTCCGCGCTTCTTTCAGGCCCCGCCTCGCGGCGAGTGTTGTTTCACCCTTGCGCTTTGCTAACCCTTCGTCTCCATCAGACTGGGTAGAGGACTTTCACCTCCAAGCTGTCAAGCATGCTCGGCACAC